>JFJP01037667.1_pt1 | contig 24791 bp, 19 predicted proteins | sample 431651 | NCBI WGS metagenome assembly JFJP01 (sample SAMN02602958, study PRJNA72255) | Microbial mat metagenome, whole genome shotgun sequencing project. | biome: fresh water; feature: sink hole; material: water; isolation source: purple microbial (photo- and chemosynthetic) mats found in...
ACTGTCATCGGAGTTTTTACATAGTCGAGCTTAACAGTTATTACACCTTTATTTGTAATAAAATCTGCATAAATCCCTTTTTCTTTCTTGCCCTGACCAGTGACAAAAACAGGAAGTAATAACAAAGAAAACAGAATAATAATTCTAAGTCTTTTCATAGTAAAAATATTTTATGCCCTCAGCAATAATGAATAAGATTATTAATTTTTTATTACTTATACCCCCTTCCCAACCTTCCCCCAGGGGGGAAGGGGCATTGAACAAAGCTTTTCCCCCTTGGGGGAAACGGGAAAGGGGGTCATCAGACTAAAGCGGAGTCTGAAGCAGCCAAAATCAATAAAACTATTTTCCAAAGAAGTTCTTCAGCCAGAAATTGTTTGCTTCAGCCCTTGAATGCATAGCCTTAGCACCTCCCCAACCGTGTCTTCCGTTAGACATTATCGTCCATGTCTCCGTGTGTCAGATATAGTTTACCCTTGTAGTTTTTCACATAAGTCAGTGCAGAACCATCTTTATAACCATCGGGATTATCCTGAGGTGTATCCATGTATCTTTCAGTGTAAACATTATCGTATAGCCGCCAGTCGGTTACTGAGGATCCTGCAACGCCATGTGTCCAGAATTCAGCACCTTTTGTCAGAGCCAGACACGACATATAACCACCGTAAGAACTTCCTGTGATACCTATTTTTGTTGAATCGACAAATGGCTTTTCACGCAGCCATTTAACAGCATCGGAATAATCGAGAATTTCATATTTCCCCAGACATCTGTGAATATAATCAAGACCTTTTTTCCCGAATTGTCCTGAACCGCGGTGATCAACCGCAAAGGTTATTATTCCATTCTGTGAATTCCAGCTTGCAGCACTTCCCATCCATCTGTTAGACACATTCTTAGCATCGGGACCACCATAGATTGCAAAAATAACGGGGTATTTTTTTGACGGATCAAAATTTAGAGGATATGTAATTATTGCAGGCATGTTAAAGAGTCCGTCGGCAGTCATAATTTTAACCATTTCAGCTTTCGAATTCTTAGCAGGATCGAAAACTGGCTGTTCAAATTTATGTATCTCCTTTACTAATTTACCGCTTTTGTTATAAGCAATAATTGAACCTGCACTTGTAATGCTGTTCCATGTATCGATAATGTAAGTTCCTTTTGGTGAAATATTCATATTATGCGAACCATCGCCCTTTGTAATCTGTACCAGGTTTTTACCATCAAGTCCCACTTTGAAACCGTGACTATCTGTTGATTCAGTTCCTGTTGCGGAGAAATAAACAATTTTTGCAGTTTCATCGACCCTGTCGATTCCTGTAACTCTGAAGTTAAGGTTTGTAAGCTGTGCAATGAGTTTTCCGTCCCATCCGTAATAGTATAGATTATCCCAGTCATTTTTATAGCTTTTCAGAATAAAGCCGGTACCGTCTTTCATTACATATGTTGTCTCAAAAAAATCAACCCAGCTCTTCCTGGCCTCATTGTAAATCTGGGTAAATTCACCCGATGAAGGATCGGCCAGAATAATTTTAAGGTCGTTCTGATCGCGGTTAAGCACCTGAATTGCAAGTTTTTTGCTGTCCGGAGTCCAGAATGGCCAGGCAATATACTGGTCAATATTATAATCAGTCTTGACCCAGGTAGTCTGTGTTGTAGAAATATCTGCAATTCCCATTTTTACTTTTGGATTAGGATCGCCTGGTTTTGGATATGGAGTAACTTCTAATAGCCCATGAACCCCGTCAGCTTCATCAAGTCTGTTGAGGGTAAATACAGGTACAGGATTGTCATCAGTTCTCAGGTATGCGATTTTGTTTCCGTCGGGCGACCACCAGAATGCAGCATAACGGCTCCCTCTCCCGAGAATTTCTTCCATATATACCCATGAAGAATATCCGTTATAGATCTTATCAGTTGCATCAGATGTAAGCCTTATCTCTTTATTTGCTGCAATATCAAAAACATAAAGATCCTTGTTTTTTGTATATGCCAGTTTTTTTCCGTCAGGAGAAAACCTTGTATTTACCTCCGGAGTTGCATCGTTTGTAAGTCTTCGTAACTCCTTATCCCCTATGGCGATATAGTAAAGATCATTCTCTTTAACAATCACGGCGCTTTTCGCATCGGGGCTCAGTATATCATTCATTGTAAGGGTAATGCCCTGAGGAATGGTTTGTGTGAAGAGTTCTCTTTCCGATTTAACAGGCGTTGCCGGAACTGATTTTCCTGACTTAATATCGACACTCTGCAGAACAGGCTTTTTATCTGAATCGAAGGACCTTAGAATGTAATGAGTATCATCGGCCCAGCCGGTAACAGAAACCTGGTTACCTCCGCCACCCCGGCCCATTTGGGCATTAGCCCTGGAGGAAAAAAGTAAAACTGAAAATAAAAGGCAAGCAAGAATCTGAGGAACTCTGAATCGTTTCATATGGAACATGTTTATATGTGAATATTTAATACCAGGAAAGCAAAAATAAGAATTTTTTGTATTAAATACTTTTTTAACCACGGAGTTACTCAGTGTTTTCACGGAGTTTCACAGAGGAATTATTAATACCACAATTTTCTACAAGCAGTGTAACTCGGTGCCAACTCAGGGATACTCCGTTGTAAAAAATAATATCAAGAAAAAACCTCTGTTTAATAGCAGTTTGAAATATATATTTTTAGTTTTGGAAAAAGATTATATTTATCCCCCTTAATCAATAGAATAATTATGAAAAGGATCCTTCTGGCTGTTCTCGCTTCAGCGATTTTCTTTCCTGCATTGAAATCACAATCAATCAAGACTCCTGATGAGTTTCTGGGGTATGAACTTGGAACACAGTTTACCTACCAGCATACTGCAGTCGAGTATTTCAAATACGTTGCAGATCTATCGCCTTTGGCTGAATATCGTGAGTACGGTAAAACTTATGAAGGAAGGACACTGGCCGTATGCTTTATATCATCAGAGGAAAACCTCGTGAAGCTTGAGGAATACAGAAAGAATAATCTAATAAAAACTGGCTTGCTCAAGGGCGATTTTACCGGCAGGCAGATACCTTTTATATGGATGAGTTATAACGTTCATGGAAATGAAGCCGTTGGTATGGAAGCTGCCATAAAAACATTATATACAATAGTTTCCGGTTCGTACAATGGCGTTTCAGACTGGTTAAAGGAGGTCATTATAGTCATCGATCCATGCCAGAACCCTGACGGGCATGAGCTTTATACAAACAGGTACAGAAATTCAATGAATCTTCTTCTTAATCCTGACACCAATGCATGGGAGCATAACCAGGGCTGGCCAGGCTCAAGAGCCAATCATTATATGTTTGACCTTAACCGCGACTGGACATGGCAGACACAGGCGGAGACACAGCAAAGGCTGGCATTTTATAATCAGTATATGCCTCAGGTGCATGCCGATTTTCACGAAATGGGTCCCGAATCAACATTCTTCTTTGCTCCGGGAGCCGATCCATGGCATGATGTAATTACACCATGGCAGCATGAATTTCATAAACTTATGGGCTCTGGCAATGCTACGCTCTTCGATGAAAAATTCAGACTTTATTTCACTAAAGAGAATTTTGATCTTTTCTATCCGAGTTATGGCGATACCTGGCCTCTGTTCAACGGTGCTATGGGATTTACTTTTGAACAGGGCGGAGGCGGAGTTTCCGGTCTTGCAATGAAACTTGAGTCGGGCGATACACTTACCCTGAAGGAGAGAATCGATGGACACTTTTTATCATCAATGGCAACACTGAAGGTGGCTCATGAAAACCGTGAAAAACTTGTAACAGAGTTTAATAAGTATTTCGAAGAAAATGCAAAAAATCCGGCTTTCAAATACAAATCTGTAATTATCAAAGGATCGAATGAGAAGTCAAACATTTCTGGACTTCTTCAGGTTCTGGACAAAAACCAGATCAGGTACAATTATGCTGCCGGAGCCGGAAAAAAATTCAAAGGATTTGATTATTTGGCGAATAAAGACGGAGAGGTAACAATTGAAAAAGGCGATATACTAATAAGTTCTTATCAGCCACAATCACACTTTATGCAGGTTCTGTTTGAAACCGACAGCCGCACAACTGACTCACTCAGCTACGACCTTTCTGCATGGGCACTCCCTTATGTTTTCAACCTTAAGGCTTATGCCCTCACTGACAAAATTTCGGCAGAAGAAGGAAAAGTAGGACCGGAAAAAATTGTTAACGTGGCCGATAAAAGTAAAACTTATGCATACGTTGCAAATTTCACAGGTTTTGATGAATTGAAATTTATGGCAGTCCTGTATAACAAGAAAATCAAACTCAGATATTCACTGCGCCCATTTACAATTAATGGCAGCAGCTTTAACAGGGGAAGTATAATTATAACAAGAGGCGATAACAAACAGTTTGAAGGAGACTTCGATAAAGCAGTTTCAAAAGCAGCCGACGAATGCCAGGTAAAGCTGACTGCAACAACAACCGGATTGGTTGATAAAGGTAAAGATTTTGGCTCAGGCTATTCTCCTCTTATGAAAAAGAAATCAGTAGCACTATTCTGCGGTGAAGGAACCTCCTCAAGCTCAGTAGGCGAATTATGGTATTTCTTTGAAAGGGAATTAAACTACCCGATAACTTTAATAAATACGGATAATGCTGACAGAGTTGACCTTAGCGATTATGAGATACTGATTCTGACATCCGGTTCCTATTCAAAACAAAAAGACACAATAATGGACTATGTTAAGAGAGGCGGAAAGGTAATTGCACTTGAAAATTCACTTTCAGTCTTTGCCGGTGAAAAGACAAGTTCGCTTGCAAAGGCTATCGAGACAAGAACAACAGAACAGAAGGCTGTTGAAAAAAAGATCAAAAGCGACGATACCACGCTGCTTAAGAAATATGAATATGAAACCGACAGGAGATATTCGCTTTCAGAAAGGTCGGCAGGAAGTATTTATAAGGTAAGACTCGATGATACTCATCCTTACGCATTTGGACTTGGGAAAGACTGGTATATAATGAAGCGTACTGCAGGTTATCCCTTCCTTACAACGGGCAGTAATATTGGTTACATTCTCGATAAAGAACCGGTGTCGGGTTTTGCCGGATTCAAATTTAAGGACAAGATAAAGAACACTCTCGTTATCGGAACAGAGAATATTGGAAGAGGCGAGGTAGTTTATATTACTGATAATCCGTATTTCAGAGGATTCTGGAAGAGCGGAAGGGTGCTTATCGGGAATATGATTCTAAGATAGAGTGGTTATTAGGTTATTAGGTTAATGGGCCAATAAGGTTATGCCATTAAGCCATTAAGCCATTAGGCTGTTGAGCCGTTAATCACAAGGGTAAATAATCCTAACCATACATAATTATACATTACCAGTAGCCCTTATTTAGAAATATTATAAACTTCTGTTATTTTATTCACAATGTTATTTTATTCACACTAATATATTATCTTTGTACCGTTGACTTTTGTGATTCATGGCTTTGAATGAAGTGTTTAAAGCTGAATGATGGATAAAAAAGCGGTAAAAATGACAGTAAAAGAATTAGCAGGGTTAATAGACGGAAAGGTTATATGCTGTGAAGATAAGATCTCATCTAAAATTGAATATGCTTTTGCTTCCGATCTTATGAGTGATGTTCTCACAGTTGAAAAGGAAAATCTGGTTCTGATTACAGGACTTGCAAATCTTCAGACAATAAGGACATCAGAGATGTCGGAAATATCCTGCATTATTCTGGCAAGAGATAAAAAAACCGGTTTAGAGATGATCTCCCTCGCGAAGGAGAACAATATTGTGCTGGTTGAAAGCCCCCATTCTGTATACCATATATCAGGTGAGTTGTATAAGGCAGGTATTAAATCTATCTACTAAAATGCATTTCAGGCATAAAATAGCCGGTGGTGATTTTACCAAAGCAGGAAATATTGCCAGTTCTGTTAAGAGAATTCTTAAGCAGCTCAATATTGACCATTCAATTTCAAAAAAAATTGTGATAGCATTATATGAGGGTGAGGTAAATGTTGTCGCTCATGCATATTCGGGAGCTATAGAAGTGGAAATAGATGAAGAAAAAATTAAAATAACAATTACTGATAAGGGTCCTGGAATAGTTGACATTGAACAGGCAATGCAGGAGGGCTTCTCAACAGCATCTCCACAGGTAAGAGAGATGGGGTTTGGCGCAGGAATGGGACTGGCAAATATGAAAAAGAACAGCGACTCAATGAAAATTTCCAGCACACCTGGTGAAGGGACGATTGTGGAACTTATCACATATATTAAACCTGATGCAAGATAAAAATCATAAAATAGATTTTCATCACGCTCTGGCCGTACAGAATGATCTGTGCATCGGATGCACTCACTGCATGACAGTATGCCCCACACAGGCAATACGTGTCAGGTATGGAAAGGCACAGATCTCTGCAAATAAATGCATCGACTGTGGCGAGTGTTACAAAGCTTGTCCGGTTTCTGCAATAACAGTTGAACAGGACGATCTTGAAATGATATTCAAATACCCTGTCAGAGTTATACTGATTCCAAGTGTTCTTATCGGCCAGTTTCCCAGGAAAATAATGACAACCAGCATCTATAACGCTCTCAAAGAAATAGGATTTACCCATATATACGAGGTTGAGAATACAGTTGATATGGTTCTTGAAGCTGGCAGACAATATAAACTCGAACACAAGGAACGTCCATTAATTTCATCTTACTGTCCTGCGATTGTCAGACTTATCCAGGTCAAATACCCTTCACTGGTTGGAAATATGATGAAGGTTAATCCTCCAATCGACATGTCGGCAATGTATTACAGGGAGAAGCTTAAAAGCAGCGGTATTCCTGAGAACGAAATCGGGCTCTTTTATGCCACGCCATGTGCTGCAAAAATTGCTGCAGTTAAGAGTCCGGTTGGAGAAATTGAATCTGCCGTTACCGGTGTTATAAACATTAATTTCCTCTACAACAGAATATTAACATTTCTTCAAAGAAAATATACCGAAACCGAACCGCCGCAAACCGATGACCTGTTAAGCTCAAGAGGCATTCTGTGGAGCCTCACCCGCGGTGAACTTGTTCATGAAAACGGACGAGCCCTGGCTATAGATGGTATAAAAAATGTCAATGAGTTTCTCGATAACATTGAGAATGAGAAATTCGACAATATCGACTTCCTGGAACTAAGAGCATGTGATGAAAGTTGCGCAGGGGGGATTCTTATAAGCGGAAACAGATTTCTTACTGTTGAACGTCTTAAGGAGAGGGCTGCTGAATATAAGACCAGGGAAGATGACAATAAACGTAAACCACTCGATGGCTACCTCGATATAAACGAGCATGGATTCTATGGGAATCTTGAACCACGTCCGATTTCAAAACTAGATGCAGATATACCATCTGCTCTTAAAAAGATGGAACGTAAACGCAGGATGATGTGTTTCCTTCCCGGATTTGATTGCGCTGCCTGCGGTGCCCCGGACTGCCAGACACTGGCTGAGGATATCGTACAGGGAGAAGCACAGTTGTCGCACTGTATTTTCCTCCAACAGCAGCTAACAAGTCATAATCTGCTAAGTCAGGAGCATGCTTTAAGGATAACTGAATCTGTCTGGGGCAAGGAACGACTGGAAAAAAACTGTAATAAACTTGGAGCTGAAGATGAAAATAACTGAAATTGTAAAAAAACTGGATCTTAGGATCGTATCGGGACAGAACGGCCTTGACAATGAAGCTACCGGTGGCTATGTTTCAGATCTTCTCAGTGATGTTATTGGAAATGCAAAAGAAGGGCAAATCTGGATTACTCTTCAGACTCATCAGAATATAATTGCCGTTGCCTCGCTTAAAGATATTTCTGCAATAATAATAGTTAAGTCAGCTGTTCCTGAGGCAGATACAATTGAAAAAAGTAACATTGAAAATATTCCATTGCTAATTACAGATCTTGATACTTTCAATATTACAGGAAGTTTATTTGAATTATTGAAATTGGAATGAAAATTTTCAGGGCCGATTTGCATATTCATACAGTTCTTTCTCCATGCGGAGATCTGGACATGAGCCCTGCAAATATCATTTCTGAAGCCTTAAACAAGGGTATTGATATTATCGGTATTACCGATCATAATACCACAAGGCATTGCAAACTCATCAGCAGACTGGCTGCTGAAAAAGGGATATTTGTAATGCAGGGGACTGAAGTAACAACAAAAGAAGAGGTGCATTGCCTCGCGTTCTTTGAAAATTCTGATACACTCGATATTTTTCAGACATTTCTGGATGATAATCTGCCTGATATTCTGAACGATCCGTCAATTTTCGGGCATCAGGTTCAGGTTGATGAAAATGAAATAATCATTTATGAAGAAAAGAAACTGCTGACTAATGCACTTTCAAAAAGCATCAATGAGATAGAAGCAGTTGTTCATAGTCTCAATGGGATCTTCATTCCGGCTCACATCGACAGAATGAAAAACAGTATCTACAGCCAGCTGGGATTTCTTCCGGGTAACCTGAATGCCGATGCCCTGGAAGTTTCAAAAGCAACAACTCCTGAAAAATTTTCAGCTGGTCATCCTGAAATAAACAAATTTTCACTTTTAAGGAACTCAGATTCTCATTTTCCCGGAAACATAGGCACTGCCGCAACATGTTTTCATATTAATAATCTGTCTTTTTCAGAAATCAAACTTGCACTAAAAGGAACAGACGGAAGAAAGGTAACCACAGAATGAAAACTCTGGCATTAAATATTCTCGACATTGTGCAGAACTCGGTGAGAGCAAAGGCAACTGAAATTTCAATTGAGATTATAGAATCTGCCGTTTCAGATCTGTTACAGATATTAATTACTGACAATGGAAACGGAATCCCGGGCACAATGCTGAAAAATGTGACCGATCCATTTGTTACATCAAGGACAAAAAGAAAAATTGGATTGGGACTCCCCCTTTTAAAACAGCATGCAGAACTTGCAGGAGGCAGTCTTAAAATTGAATCAGAGGCAGATAATGGGACAAAGGTTATAGCACAGTTCTCGCTGAAACATATCGACAGGCAGCCAATGGGAGATATTACAGGAGTTTTAAAGATTCTAATTACAGCTAACCCGGATATTAATTTTATTTACAGCCATGTTACTGATAATGGGGAATTTAGATTTTCTTCACAAGAAACAAAAGAATATCTTGAGGTTGATTCGTTATGCAATAGCAGCTTAATGACAGACATTGGCAATATGATCAAAGCAAACCTTAATGAAATAGGAGTATCAGAATAGAAATAAGAAGGAAAGTATTAGAAGTATTATTGCACTATAAGAAATTAATTTTTTAAATTTAAAGGAGGAATTAGTAAAAAGAGTTTCTCAGCAACACAAATAAACTTAACAGATAAAAGCATGTCAAAAATCACGTCACTGGCGGATCTGAAGAAGAAACGCGAAGAATTAAAGACCGGGTTGGACATTAGAATCAAAGCCCTTGATCCTGAAAACGTTGTACAGGTAAAAGTTTCAATGGCAACATGTGGTATAGCCTCTGGTGCAAAAGCCATAATGGAATTCTTTATTGAACAACTCGAAAGGAGAAATGTACCAGCTGTAATCACTCAGACAGGCTGCATGGGCTACTGCTATGCCGAACCAACAATAGAAGTGAAACTTCCGGGACAGGATCCGGTTGTTTATGGCTATGTCGATCTGAAAAGGGCCGACCAGATTATTGAGAAGTACATTAAAACGGGTGAATTTGTAGATGGAATCATCCCGATGAATTATCAAACTATTGACTTAAAAGAATAAGGAGGAAAAATTATGTCAAAATACAGTATGCATCTTCTGGTATGTGGCGGTACAGGCTGCCAGGCTGCAGAAAGCGATGCTATTGTCTGCAATCTGAGGGACGAAATTGAGGCAAAAGGGTTAATTGATTCTGTCCAGGTAATAATGACAGGGTGCTTTGGGTTTTGTGAAAAAGGCCCTATAGTTAAAGTTATGCCTGACAATACATTTTATGTTCAGGTAAAACCCGAAGATGCGCAGGCCATTATTGAAGAGCATGTAATAAAAGGAAGAAAAGTTACCAGACTTTTGTATAAGGACCCTTCAACCAAAGAGGCTGTTTCAGATTCTAAACATATGAGTTTCTACAAGAAACAGATGAGAATAGCCCTGAGAAACTGTGGTTTTATCAATCCGGAAAATATAGATGAATATATTGCCCGCGATGGCTATCAGGCTCTCGGAAAAGTTCTTACTGAAATGAAACCTGATGAGGTAATTAAAGTCATTAAAGACTCAGGCCAGAGAGGGCGCGGCGGTGGCGGTTTCTCCACCGGACTTAAATGGGAACTTGCACGCAAAAACGTTTCTGATGAGAAATACGTTGTATGTAATGCAGATGAAGGCGACCCGGGAGCATTCATGGATCGTTCAGTGCTCGAAGGTGACCCTCATTCGGTTCTCGAAGCAATGGCAATATGCGGTTACAGCATTGGTGCATCAAGCGGACTTATCTATATCCGCGCTGAATATCCGCTGGCTATTGAAAGATTAAAAATTGCAATAAAACAGGCAAGAGAATATGGCCTTCTTGGAAATGACATATTCGGAACCGGTTTCAATTTTGACATCACAATCCGCTATGGGGCAGGTGCTTTCGTATGCGGAGAGGAGACAGCGCTTATACATTCGATGGAAGGACTTCGCGGTGAACCAACAGTTAAACCTCCGTTCCCTGCAGAATCGGGATACCTTGGTAAACCTACAAACGTAAATAACGTCGAGACATTTGCATCAATTCCTGCAATCATACTAAAAGGCTCAAAGTGGTACAGCAGTATCGGAACAGAAAAGTCAAAAGGAACAAAGGTATTTGCACTTGCCGGTAAGATTAACAATGTCGGGCTTATTGAGGTACCAATGGGAACTACACTCCGTGAGGTTATTTTTGAGATCGGAGGAGGTATTAAGAACGGGAAAAAATTCAAAGGTGTCCAGACCGGAGGACCATCAGGCGGCTGCCTCACTGAAAAACATCTCGACACTCCTATTGATTTTGATAATCTCATTGCTGCCGGCTCGATGATGGGTTCAGGTGCAATGATCGTGCTCGATGAGGACGACTGCATGGTATCTATGGCAAAATTCTTCCTCGAATTTACAGTCGAGGAATCTTGCGGTAAATGCGCCCCGTGCAGAATAGGAAATAAAAGATTACATGAACTACTTGGTCAGATTACAGAAGGCAAAGGGACTCTCGATGACCTTGAAAGGCTTAAAAACATGAGTCTTGTTATTAAAGACACCTCATTGTGCGGACTCGGACAAACATCACCAAACCCCGTTCTCTCGATGATGGAAAATTTCAGGGAAGAATATATTGCACACGTTACCCACAAGAAATGCCCTGCCGGTCAGTGCAAGAGTCTTATGGAGTATGTTATAAATCCAGAAAACTGTGTCGGATGTACAGCATGCGCCAGGGTTTGTCCTGTTAATGCTATTACAGGCGAGAGAAAGGAAGTTCATCATATTGATCCTGCCACTTGTATCAAGTGCGGTGCATGTATGGAGAAATGTAAGTTTGATGCAATATTTATCAGATAATCAAAGAAATAATGGAAACTATAAAGCTTACTATAGATAATAAGGAAATTGAGGTACCAAAAGGTACTACAATACTAAAAGCCGCGAAGGAGCTGGGAATAGACATTCCGACGCTATGCTATATGGAACTGCACGATATGGGCATTGAGAACAAGCCTGCAGGTTGTCGTATTTGCGTTACTGAGGTACAGGGAAGAAGAAACCTGGCTCCTTCATGCTCAACAAATTGCGAGCAGGGCATGGTAGTAAAAACTCATACGACAAGAGTTCTTAATGCCCGCAGAACTGTAATGGAATTCATCCTGTCAGACCATCCAAAAGATTGCCTGGTCTGTTCTAAATCAGGGAATTGTGAACTGCAGGATATGTCGCACAGGCTGGGAATCAGAGAGATCCCCGGACAGGAATATGCTGCCACATCGACCTACAGAAAAGACACCTCCCCTTCTATTATAAGGGACCTTGACAAATGTATTATGTGCCGCCGATGCGAAATGATGTGTAATGATGTCCAGACTGTAGGCGCTCTGTCTGCAGTTAACAGGGGCTTCATGGCAACAGTGGCTCCGGCTTTTGAGCAAAATCTCGAATATTCAACCTGTACCTACTGCGGCCAGTGTGTTTCAGTTTGTCCTACAGGTGCACTTACAGAAGTTAATCATGTGCCCCAGGTTTTAAGGGCACTCAACGATCCAACCAAAACAGTTGTTGTTCAGACTGCACCTGCAGTACGCGTTGCACTTGGAGAAGAGTTCGGAATGGCTCCAGGCTCAATTGTTACCGGTAAAATGACAGCCGCACTGAGGGCTCTAGGGTTTGACTATGTTTTTGATACTGATTTTGCTGCTGACCTTACAATAATGGAAGAGGGAACTGAACTGCTCGACAGGCTCTCGAGGCATCTCAACGGTGATAAGACTGCAAGAATTCCTATTCTTACATCGTGCTGCCCCGGATGGGTTAATTTCTTTGAACATTATTTCCCCGATCTGAAAGACGTTCCGTCAACGGCTAAATCGCCGCAGCAGATGTTCGGAGCTATCGCTAAATCATATTTTGCCGATAAAATTGGTGTAGACCGTAAAGACCTTGTTGTTGTTTCAATAATGCCATGTCTGGCTAAAAAGTATGAATGCCAGAGAGATGAATTCTCTGTTGACGGCAATCCTGATGTAGATTATTCAATCTCCACAAGGGAACTTGCAAATTTCATCAAGCAGGCAAATATTGACATCAAAAACCTTCATGATGAGGAATTTGATTCCCCGCTTGGCGAATCTACCGGAGCTGCAGTTATTTTCGGTGCAACCGGAGGAGTTATTGAAGCAGCCTGCCGTACCGCTTACGAAGTATATACCGGTAAAAAGCTTGAAAGAATTGATTTTATGGAACTGAGAGGAATGGAAGGTGTACGTTCTGCAACAATAGATTTTAACGGGCTGCCAGTTAACATTGGAATTGCACACGGACTTGGCAATGCACGTAAGCTTCTTGATGATGTGCGTTCCGGAAAATCTCAATTCCATGCAATAGAAGTTATGGCCTGCCCCGGCGGATGTATCGGTGGTGGCGGACAACCTCTTCATCATGGAAATTCAGATATAATAAAGGCAAGAGCAACAGCTATCTATGCAGAAGATAAGAAGAAGCCTCTCAGAAAATCTCATGAGAACCCGTTCATAATTAAACTTTATGATGAGTTCCTTGGTAAACCGGGAAGTGAGAAAGCTCATCACCTGCTGCACACCCACTATTTCGATAAAAAGAAAAAGATCATAATTAAAAAATAGTCTTTAAGTACTGATCAATAAAAAATTACAGTTATGTCTAGCATAAAAATAGAATTACACAAAGCAGATGTGGACTTTATTAAAGAAAAATGTGCCTTCTTTAATAATGACCCGCAGGAACTCATAAATGTACTTCATGCCTGCCAGGAGCATTTCGGATATCTTCCGGCTGAAGTACAGGAGGTTGTTTCAGAAGGACTGAATATGCCTTTGGCCAAGATCTATGGAGTAGTTACATTCTACTCTTTCTTTACAATGACACCTAAAGGAAAAAATCCCATAAGCATTTGTATGGGAACAGCCTGCTATGTAAGAGGTGCTGAGAAAGTCCTGGATGAGTTTAAGAAGGAACTTGGAATTAATGTAGGAGAATCGACAAAAGACAATAAGTTCAGTTTGTCAAGTCTGAGGTGCGTTGGTGCCTGCGGCCTTGCTCCCGTTGTCCTCGTTGGTGACAAAACCTATGGCAGGGTTGCACCTGACGATGTCAAGAACATTTTAAAGGAATACGAATGAGAAATTGCGGATTGCGGTCCCGATAGCTATCGGGATACGATTGCGGATTTAGTAAACAAACCTGTATTCAACAATCCGAAATCGACAATCCGAAATCCGAAATATGAATAATAGTTTTGGTTTTTAGGTAAATGCATGGCCGGGGTGTGGTTACCCCGGCTTTTTTTTATACCAGAAAAAGAACTCTTTCTGCCTTTTCTTATCCTCACTGCTTCTGGCTACATACACTTTTTTCCCTGAGAACGGATCAAAACCCGTATAATACATTGTCGTCGAAAGTGTCATTGGTGTTGGTGTAAAATCCTGAACCTGTTCAGGTTTAATACCAAGAGCTTTTACCTCCGCTGCAAGTTCTTTCATATCGGCATCACTACACCCTGGATGAGAAGAAATAAAATAAGGAATGATCTCATACTTCAGTCCGTTTTTATCCCTGATAATATCGAACCGCTTCTTCAATTTTTTAAAAAGCTCGAAGGAGGTTTTTCGCATATGCGATAAAACATGCGGTGCGGTATGTTCCGGAGCTACCTTAAGCCGTCCTGATACATGTTTTGTAACAAGCTCCTCAAGATACTCTCCTTCGTCCCTCCCCGCTCCTTTATTCCATTCCGGGAATAAAAGATCGTACCTCACTCCGCTTCCCACAAATGACTTTTTTATTCCCTCCATCCTGTCAACTTTCCTGTAAAGTTCAGTAAGCTCCTTGTGGTTCGTATTCAGGTTATTACAAACGGATGGCCAGATACATGAGGGACGTGAACATTTCTGGCAAAGATTCATATCACGTCCCTTCATCCTGTACATATTTGCAGAGGGGCCACCCAGGTCGGAGAGGTATCCTTTAAAATCGGGAAGTGCAGAAATTTTCGCTACTTCATTAATAATAGATTGCTCCGACCTGCTTATAATCTGTTTGCCCTGGTGAGCAGCTATTGCACAGAAACTACAGCCGCCGAAACACCCTCTGTGAATATTTACAGAGAATTTAATCATCTCATAAGCAGGAATATCACCTTTCTTATTATAACGCGGGTGAGGCAGATACATGTAGGGAAGGTCAAAAGTACTGTCAGCCTCGGCTTCTGTCATTGGCTGAAAAGGAGGATTGATTATTACATTGTAATCGCCCGATGGTTCAATAAGCCTTGCAGCTTCAATTTTATTTGATTCCTTTTCGAATTTCACGAAATTCTCAGAAAAGATTTTTTTGTCCTTAAGACATTTTTCATACGAATGGAGCAAAATATCATTCCATTTATTCTGAACAGGAACCACTTCATCCCTGCCGGTGAGTATTCCTGTCTGAGGTATTGTTTTAAGCGACTGGAACGGCACCCCCTTTTTTAGGAGTCTCAGAAGCTCCCTCAACGGCTGTTCACCCATTCCGTAAATCAGCATATCGGCCCCGCTGCTCAACAGAATTGAAGGCTCCAGTTTATCTTTCCAGTAATCGTAGTGAGTAAGCCTGCGCATGGAGGCTTCAATTCCTCCGATAACAACCGGAACATCAGGGTATATCTCTTTAAGTATTCTGGTATACACAATTGTAGGGTAGTCTGGCCTGAATCCGGCTTTGCCGCCTGGTGTGTAAGCATCATCTGACCTTAAGCGACGGGCAGCTGTATAATGGTTAACCATTGAATCCATATTACCGGCTGTAACACCAAAAAAATATTTCGGTTTGCCAAGCTTCCTGAAATCCCTGAGATCGTCTTTCCAGTTTGGCTGCGGAACAATTGCAACTCGAAACCCTTCAGCCTCAATAATTCTGCCTATAACAGCAGACCCGAAAGACGGATGATCTACATATGCATCACCGCTGAAGATTATTACATCTGCCTCGTCCCATCCGTTCAACTCCAGCTCTTTTTTAGTTGAAGGAAGCCATTTATTATTTAAAATATGTTGAGTTTTCACGCTGCTAATTTACTTAAAATTACTATCTTGCTTATATATGTTCCGGCTATCAGAAGGGTCTTCAAATAGAAATTATGACAACCATCTGCTACTTATCCCTAAAATCCTTTTGCCGATTATTATTGTTAACCGTTACTTCTTCTATTCCGTTATTCCTCATTTCAGAAAATATCAATGCTCAGGAAAAGCCAGAGAGGCCAACTCTCGGACTTGTTCTCAGCGGAGGAGGAGCGCTTGGAATAGCTCATCTTGGGGTTATTAAAGTAATGGAAGAGGCCGGCTTAAGACCTGACTATATAACCGGTGTAAGCATGGGCAGTGTAATAGGAGGGTTGTATTCACTTGGCTATACATCTGACAGTCTCTATAACTTATTGAAAAAGACAAACTGGGAGAATATTTTCACTAACAAGATCCCCGAAAACAAAATTATTTACCTTGAAAAGGACCATTTTTACAATAGCATTGTTTCGGTGCCTCTTTCAAAAAGAAGAGTTAAACTTCCATCCGGTTTTATTAACGGACAGCAAATCGAAAACGCTCTGAGCTTTTACTCCTGGCAGGCAGCAGATATTAATGATTTTTCCAAGCTTCCGATTCCATTTTCCTGTCTGGGCACAAATCTATTAACAGGTAAAAAAGTTGAACTCAAATCAGGTTACCTCCCCGACGCAATAAGAGCCAGTATTGCAATTCCGACAATTTTCACACCTGTAAAGATTGACTCTACACTGCTTATTGACGGAGGAGCTGTAAGCAACTTTCCCGTTTTTGAAGTTAGAAATATGGGTGCTGATATTGTAATCGGATCTTCAGTCGGATTCCGTGGAAAAAAAGATGATGAATTACAGTCAATGTCGGGGATTGTAAGACAGCTCATTACTTTGAGCAGTTATGATGACTTTAAAGAGCAGAAAAAACTTGTAGATTTTTTAATTGAGCCAAATCTCCAGGATTTTTCTGTCTCAGCTTTTTCTGATATTGATACAATTTATGAAAGAGGTTACCAGGCAGCTTTGCCATTTAAAAACAAATTCAAAAAACTTGCGGACTCACTTAATCTTATTGGCCATCAAAAGCCATTGGAGAATATCTTTGATAAGCAGTATTACTCCTTTGATAAAATCGAAGTTACCGGGAATAAAATTTACACTGATTTTCAGATACTTGGCATACTCGAAATTGAACCGGGATTAAAAATTGATAAATATCTGCTCGGAGAAAAGATTGATCTCCTCTATGGGAAAGAATGGTTTGATAAGGTAAAATACAGAGTTATTCCAAGAAATGATTCACTTATTCTTGTCATAGACTGTATAGAAAAACCTCAGGCAATGCTTTATGGATCTGTACATTATGACAATTATCTTCTCGCAGGACTTGTAATAGATATATCCTTAAAAAATTTAATCACACGAAAATCCCTGATTGATCTGAAATCTTACATAGGCCAGTACTACAGGTTTAAACTTTTCTGCCTTCAATTCATCGATAAAAATCAGAAATTCGGGATTTCAACAGATTTCTATGCAGATAACTCACTCATTCCAAATCTGGAGATTAATGGTCAGACTGGTAATGTGGTAAGCAGAAATTTTATTCCAGGACTTTCCATCAACCAAAGATTAGGACTTAATAATATGATAAGCATCTCTTCTAACTATGAGAACACCAATCTTTTATTGAGATATGTTTCTGAATCTGATCTAAAAAGTCTTACATATAACTATTTATCCTCAACCCTTGAGTACAGATTGAATACACTCAATACGAAGCACTACCCTGATAAAGGTATGATCTGTAATATGTCAGCCAGTACTTCAAAATTAATGTCAGCAGTAATCAGAACAGACTCCTCAGTAGCTGATTATAAAATAAATAATAAAAGCGGGTTATCGTTTGAGAGATTTTATTCCGTCAACTTCTGTTTAAAACAATATTTCTCCCCTTCAGACAAATTTACATTTGGTATTGGCGTAGACGTACTTTATATAAGTAATTCTGATTCAGTTTCATCACGGAATAACTTCTCACTTCTTGGCGGATTTGAACCGGTAAACAAACGATCAATTGCTATGACCGGATTTCATTCAAATGAAATCCCGGTAAAAAAACTTGCAGGGATCAGTACTGACCTGGATATTGAGTTATTTAAGGATTTACATTTGAATCTCATGGCAGACTTTTTTATTATTCAGGAAGTTAAACGCGAAAATGGGTTTTCATTTCTCAGTGGTTTTGGCGCAGGGCTCGGCTATATGTCAGTAATAGGTCCTATGAAAATAGGAATAATGACAGGAAACTATGAGCACGAAAAGTTCTTCAATAGAACAAAAGGATATATAAGTATAGGGTATAAATTCTGAATCCGGTATTTCTGTATCCTTATCAGTCCTGCAATTGGTCTGATTGTTGCATATAAATTATTCATACAATGAAATGATTTTTATGTCACATGTCATTCACAAAGAAAATTTCAGATGGATGTAGCCAAAGTAATACTTCAGCATAAAAGAATCTGCAACCTGGTTGCAGACAGAAAAATAAAACAAAGTCTTGATATCCTGTCAGATATGACATCTGAAACATCAACAGGAGAACTCCGTGATGAGTATGAAAACGTAGTTATGACCTACAGAAACATGCTTACTTATACTATTGAAGGAATTAATGATCCGGAGAGGAATAAAATTTATCTTAAATTAATTCAGTCTATACTGGGACTTGCCGACAGGGCACGGCAGGACATATTGTCACATTATTCGGGCTGGCATACTTATTGGATTAAACAGCAGAATGAAAAAGAAGTGAAGCTCAGCGGGAAATCAATTGTGGAAACGGTTGATGATCTTATGTTTAAATCTGAACTTGATGAATGGCTTAAGCTCAGCAATGAGATCAACCCTGATCCTGAATCTGAAATATCAAGGAAACACAGGCACCTTATTAAAAACATCTTCAATCATCTCTGGCTTACTGATTATTACGGTGAAGCAGAAATGAGCCTGGTTGACATAGTACTTAAATCAGGCAAGTTCAGATGGCACGAAGCAAGCATATTCACAACTGCAATAACTTTGAGTTCACTGAGAACATGGCAAACTGAAAAACTCCTGCACCTCATTAAAATTTATGAAGGTGGACAGGAGCAAATAATGGAGCGGGCACTTTCGGGACTGATACTTAACATGCATTATTACAACAGCCGGCTGCTTTTATATCCTGAAATTACTGACAGGATAATGAAGCTTAGCAAAAACAAAACTTTTACTGAGCATTGCAGGATAATAGTCTTACAGACAGTAAGATCGCGTGAAACTGAACAGCTTGGAAGAAAACTGCACGATGAAATATTGCCCCAGGTAGCTAAACTTCAGCCAAGAATCGAAGAAAAGCTTGACCTCGACAATATTCTGCCTGCGGATAAAAATAGCGAGAAGAATCCCGACTGGTCGGAAATGTTCAATGAATCGGAGGAGATCTTCAAAACTATGGAAGAGCTCACCCGGCTCCAGATGGAGGGTGCGGATGTTTATATGTCTGCCTTTTCCAACATGAAGCACTTTGATTTTTTCAAAGATTTCCAGAACTGGTTTGTTCCTTTTTATCCCGATCACGATACAGTTAATGAGATCTACAAAGACGAAATTCTCGGACCCGGAACAAATGAACTGGCAGAAGCTCTTTATAAAACACCTTTCATCTGTAACAGCGACAAATATTCACTGCTCTTAAATCTTAAGTACCTGCCTTCAGCACAAAAGACAATGATGTTAAAAGTTTTCAGAATGGAGCTTGAAGGCTTGCAGCAGATGAACGACGGTGAAACAGCAATTGATCCATACAAAAATTTCAGAACCAATGTAACCCAGTACCTTCAGGATTTTTACAGGTTCTTTAAGCTTTCACCGTACAAAAAGGAATTTGAGGATCTTTTCATCGGCAAACTCGACATATATAATTCAGAATTCTTCAGAATGATAAATAAGAGTTCTGATGCAGAAGCAGGTCTTGCAGATTACTTCTTCAGTAAAAATTTCTATGATGATGCATTACTTCTGTTTCTGAGACTTGTAAGTGAAAAACCATCAGAAGCTCAGTTGTACGAAAAAATAGGCTATTGTTATCAGGAAACAGGCCAGTTTGACGAGGCGCTTAAGTATTACAAGAGAGCAGAACTAATAGACAGAAAAGCATGGACTATCAAGAAGATAGGACTTTCACTAAGAAGGCTTGGTCGAAAAGAGGAGGCTCTTGAATACTACCTGCAGGCCTACGATATGGAACCTGAGAACATCCATACTGCAATAATGACGGCCCATTGTTACCTCGACCTTAAGGAATATGAAGAGGCTTTGAAATACTATTTCAGGGCAGAATACATGGAACCGGGGAACCTTAAAATATTAAGACCAATAGCGTTTTGTTATTTTGCACTCGGTCGGTTTGACGATTCCGATAAGTATTATGAAAGACTTGCTGCCGGAAAACTCAATCCCCATGATCTGATAAACAAGGGTCACCTGGCTTTATGCAAAGGGAATAAGAAAGAGGCTATTGACCTTTATAGTCAGAGTATTGCGAGCGGCGAATTGTCGAAAGAGAAATTCTTTATGATATTTTCGGAAGACAAGGCACTGCTGATCTCACTTGGAGTAAAACCTGATGACCTGCCTATACTGCTTGATTATCTTTTATTTATGGTAGGTGGACTTTAAAGAATCAGTTCTGTCTTCTGACTTTTGTGGAGGAGGACCATCCTGCCTGTGCTCCCAGTTCGGGTTACCCCTTCTGCTTCCCCGGTTTCCCAGAGAATCACCTGAATGGTTTCTCCAGTTCTGACGAACCATTTGCTGGCGTCTTTCATCCATATCTTTTAGTCTTGCAAGCTGTTCTTTTGTCAGGTTTGAATCAATCTCCTTTCTGAATTCAGTCATGTTTAGATCCATCTCCTTCCGAAAAGTGTCCTGAAGTTCACTGTTTATTTTAGCATACTTATCGAGAATAAGATCGATTTTGGCTTTTTGCTTTTCATCAGGTTGAATGGTTTTATAGAATCCATCTCTGAACCTTTCCTCCGAAAAGAATACCCTCACAGGACTTAGCTTATGAAGTCTAATCTGAGCAGAAGTAAGCATGCCAAGAACAAATCCTATAATTAGTGTACCGATAATGAGTAATACTGGTTTTGCTTTCATTTTCTAATTTCCTGTTAACAGACTTACAATAGTTTCATCATAATTATCACCCAACCCGAGGAATGAGTTGAAAGAGAGAGAGCCTTCCATGAGAAATATAGAAATCATTAGTACTATAATTGCAGCAACTCCTGATAATGCAATTCTGTAAAATACAAAATTCAATGAACGAAGGAATTCTACCTCCCTGTTCACAGTGACACCTGCTGAGAATAGTTTATCAATGACTTTATCGCTGAAATTCGTACTGAAGTCATACGATACACCATTTACTTCAAGTAATGATGAGATCTTAGATGAATCACTCTCATTTTCGAGTGAGTCGATAATTAATTTTTTTATCTCCGGTGCTTTCATAGCCCTATAGTTTTTTCAAAATAACCTTCAATTGTTCCTGTGCCCTTGATAACCTTGAGAGAACTGTCCCTACCGGCAGCTCAAGAATCTCAGCTGTCTCTTTGGTTGAATATCCCTGAAGCATTCTCATCATTACTATAACCCTGAATTTCGGATCAAGTGCCTGAAGGGCTTTACCAACGATTTCCTTAGCTTCTCTTTTCTCTTCATTATCCTGATCTGCAATTTCAAATTCATACATTTCGTTGTTCCCTTTCTGAGAGAACATTGAAAAAAATCTTTTACTTCTTTTAATCTCGTTAAGTGTAAGATTTATAGCTATCTTCTGAATATATGTCGAAAGTTTCGCTTCTCCTCTGAATTCAGATAGTGCATTATAAAGTTTAATAAAAACTTCCTGACCTATATCTTCAGCAAAAACTGAATCTCCAACCATTCCCTTAACTGTGCGCGCTACCATCTTCCTGTAGCGTGTTACAATCTCTCCAAAGGCTGCTTTATCGCCGTTGAGAGATGCCTTCACAAGTTCGGTATCTTCAGTTTCGCTGTACGATTTATAAATCATACTTCAGTAGTTAGACAATTATGATTCAGCAATTATTCCCGATTGTTAATTTTTATTAACAGAAGAGATTTATTATTGATTTTCTTCGCTCCCCTTGGGGCCGGGGTAAACGAAGAAAATCAATAGGATTATGTATAAAGAATTTCTGATACTCAATCAATTCTTCGTTACCATTTATTTTAAAGTACCAACTTCATCGATTAATTTTACCTCGTAATCCTTTGTATATCTGATAAGAAACAATTTCTGGTTCTCAAAGCCGGCTCCGGGTTCCTTACGCACGAAATCAAATCTTGTTTGAAGAAGATCAGGATAATGCATTTCAGGATACGCAATAAAATCCTTTCCATGCATGGCAAGTCCGCTCAAAAAATAAAACCCGATATCAAATCCCGTCCATGCATAGCTGCGATCAAGCGGTTCTGTAAGAAACTTATGCCTGTAATTAATGTTAAACTGCTCAACATTTTTTGCTGAATAATTAATCCATGACGGAGTATTTACAACAAGGTCGAGATCGAAAAATATTTTAGGTTCAAGGTTATCGTTTTCAATCATGGCCGGATATCCAAAAACCTTTACATCAAATCTTTTAGAAAGACCATGTATATCTGACATCGTCTCGCCTATTACAGGCGGGTCCTCAGAAGCTATAATTATTATGTTACCCGATTTATCTGAAAGTGTATGACTAAGCCTGTTAATTGAGTCGTTATCAAACATCGACCGGCTGTAGAACAGAAATTCTTTAAACTTAATTTCCTCGTACGGAAGTCTGCTGCTCAGTTCATTAAATATAAGACTCTTAAGTTTTTTAACATCAGGATCAGTACCTGATGAATCGGCATGAATAAAAACTATATTGCTTTTATAGTTTTCACTGATTCTTTTAGCCAGTGCGATCTGTGCAACTTCAAGAGAGGAATTGGCCATAAACAGTGTATGGTTTCCTGTTAAAACTGAATTATTCATAAGTGTTACAGGAGACACAACTGGTATTCCAAGGTCTTTGCAGTAATTTGCCACAATTGAGAGGTTATGCGAGTATACCGGACCTACAATAAGATCCATGCCGGCAAGGTTGCCTGAATTAATTAGTCTGTATACATCTGCAGTATCATCTTTTATATCATAAGTACTGATATTTACATTCAGGCCTAAAGCTCTGAGGGTATCGACTGCAAGCAATATTCCATTATACATCTCTACAAAATCAAAACTACGCTGATAGATCCAATCCTCAGGCCTTTTAACTATCTTATACTGCTTTTTCCCTTTTATAATTTTGGATGAATCAATCTCGGTACGGGCTGCATTCTCCCTTAGAAAAAACGGAAGCATAACCGCAACATTCATTGTGCCGCTTAGATTTTTTACGTTTGTAAAACCGACAGGCCGTATTACTTTTACAACAGGTTCTTCTGCTACCGCTACAACTGAATCTTTTTTCACTTCAATCTCAGGAGTTACCTCTGCTACAACAATGCCGGGAATTCTTACATAATCGCCAACCTGAGGAAATCGGAGATCTTTGTTCACTTTCCTTAGCTCACGCACAGTAAGTCCATACTTATCGGCAATTGAGGCCAGCGATTCACCTTTTACAACTTTATGGAAAAAGAATTGCTTATCCTGATCATCAAATTTCTCACGGCTGCTGGTAAATTCACGGCGTGGTATTGCTATTTCGGCTCCAACGGAAAGCTTATTGATATCAATTCCCGGGTTACTCTGAATTATCTCATTTTCCGAAACACCATTTGCTTTTGAAAGTGAGTAAACTGTTTCACCCGGCTGCAAACTATGATAAATGAATTTGGATTCGTCTTTTGGCTGTTTCTTAACCGGAACCTGCTCAACAGATGGTGCAGGAGCTGCCGGCTTAACAGGGATCATAAGTGACTGACCTTCATTCACGCCATAAACCGCGGGAGGATTTTCCTTGTTAAGCTCTTCAACAGTAATTCCATAAGCCTTTGATATTGAATAAGCTGTCTCTCCCTTCTTAACATGATGCATATAGTAAGGCGTACCGGAAATTATTACCTTCTCATTTGACTTTTCAACCACAACCTGGGCCATGCAGTTTAAAGTCATTATAACCAGAGCAATTGCCGGAGCAGTTCTCTTAAACCAATTATTGATTTTCATTCTTCGCTTCACGATTCTTTAAAAGTATTTTTAGCATTCAAACAACTTGCTTCTTTGTATTCCCCCAGCACCATTCTACCAGTTCTCAGGACTTAATGGATTTAAGAAACTCTTTACAATTTTTTTCAATTCTCTCCGGGACATTTGTAATATCTGCCTTAACAAATTTCTCTCCGGTAATCATTTCAAATAGTTCAATATATCTCTCCGATACTTCATTAATGAATTTATCAGTCATTTCAGGCACACTCTGTCCGCTTTTGCCCTGAAACCCGTTAGCCATCAGCCATTCCCGTACAAATTCCTTTGACAGCTGCTTTTGCGGAAGACCTTTATCGAAGCGCTCCTGATACCCGTCGGCATAAAAATACCGCGATGAATCGGGGGTGTTAATCTCATCAATCAGACAGATTTTTCCATCCATTTTGCCAAATTCATATTTTGTATCAACAAGAATCAGACCATGTTTAGCTGCGATTTCGGTTCCTCTCATAAAAACTTCCATTGTATATTTCTCAATCAGATTGTATTCATCTTCAGGAATTAGGCCGCTGCTTAGGATCTGCTTCCTTGAAATATCTTCATCATGACTTCCCTGTTCTGCTTTTGTGGTAGGTGTAATTATAGGCTTATCAAACCGCTGATGTTCCTTCATTCCGTCAGGAATCCGGAT
>JFJP01006271.1_pt1 | contig 24777 bp, 21 predicted proteins | sample 431651 | NCBI WGS metagenome assembly JFJP01 (sample SAMN02602958, study PRJNA72255) | Microbial mat metagenome, whole genome shotgun sequencing project. | biome: fresh water; feature: sink hole; material: water; isolation source: purple microbial (photo- and chemosynthetic) mats found in...
GGCCGAGCAGTCTGACATCGTCTTTCTGATGCTGCCCGACACCCCCGACGTCGAGTCCGTGCTGTTTGGCAGCAAGGGCGTGGCTGCTGGCCTGGCGCCGGGCAAGGTGGTAGTGGACATGAGCAGCATCTCGCCGATCTCCACCAAGACCTTTGCGCAAAAAATCAACGCGCTGGGCTGCGACTACCTGGACGCACCGGTGTCGGGTGGCGAGGTGGGCGCCAAGAACGCCACCCTGTCGATCATGGTGGGCGGCACGCCCGAGGTGTTCGAGCGCGTGCGGCCGCTGTTTGCATTGATGGGAAAAAACATCACCCTGGTGGGCGGCAACGGAGACGGCCAGACTGCCAAAGTGGCCAACCAGATCATCGTGGCACTGAACATCGAGGCGGTGGGCGAGGCACTGCTGTTTGCGGCCAAGGCCGGTGCCGACCCAGCGCGCGTGCGCGAGGCGCTGATGGGGGGGTTTGCCGCCAGCCGCATCCTGGAGGTGCACGGCGAGCGCATGGTCAAGCGCACCTTCAACCCCGGTTTCAGGATCGAGTTGCACCAAAAAGACCTGAACCTGGCGCTGAGCAGCGCGCGCGCACTGGGTGTGTCGCTGCCCAACACCGCCACCGCGCAAGAGCTGTTCAACAGTTGTGCGGCGCACGGCGGCAAGGGTTGGGACCACTCGGCCATGGTGCGCGCACTGGAAGGAATGGCCAATTTTGAAATCGGGCAATCGGCCACCACGTGATCAGATGCTGGCGATCTTGAGCTCGGGGTTGGGGCTAATCACCAGATTTGCAACATCCAGTTTGTCCAGCAATGGGTAGAGCTCGCTGTTTTCCGACGTGAATCGCCGCTCCAGCCACTTCAGGGTGGCATCGGCTTCCTTCATGAACTGGGTGCCATGCGCCCGGATATCAGTGGCTGATGGCCAGCGACGGTTGAACTCTGCCAGTCGGGGCAGCATCTGCTTCATTTCCAGCCCATACCGTTCGGCCAACTGGCGGGCCGCCAGGTCATCGCCTTCTGCCAAGGGCGGATAGAGGTCCGTACCCTCCAGCTTCAGGTGCCTGCCCAGCTCACCGAAAAGCTGGGTGAGGTTCTGCCGAACTTCGACCGCATTGGTCGGCAGCAGCAGAGGATTGAGCCGCTTGCGAATGTCGTCAATGCATTTGCGCATCGACTCGTGCTGCTGACGCAGCGCTGAAGATTTAAGAGCAGCCATGGCATAAAGAGTGGGTAGAAAGGGCACAAACCCGTGAGGTGACCGAAAGGCATTCCAACGTCAAGCCATGATTGTGCCGCCAGCGCTCGAGCCATCAGCGCAGTTGGGCCTTTGGCAACAGAAATGGGCATTGGATTCGGGCGGCGAGATGAAATGAAACCGAGACTCTCCATGAGGCGCACCTTCGGTGCTGTTGGGGTGCAAGCGGCGCATTGGCGGTCATTTCGGGTCTTTTCGCGGTTTAATCATGCACCCGCACTTGGCCCAACCGCTTTTTTGCCATGCCACATCAACACCCCCTGTTTCCTGAAAATGTCACCGTTGCCATTGAAGGCAGCAGTGGCATTGCCCTCACCGCGCTCAAGATCAAAGACGCACGCCTGACGCCAGCACAAAAGCGCTTTAACCAGTTGCTCAAGCAGACGCAAACGCTCGCTGACGGCATCGAGGCCCTGCGCAACATGGCGGACCAGCAGCGCCTGTTGCGCACCCAGAAGCTCTCGCCACTAGAGCAGCAACACAACGACCTGTTGCGCCAGATGGTGCGCTGGCTCGACGCACGCCTGAAGCGCAAAGGCCTGACCAAGCGCCAAACCGAAAAAGCCCACGAGCTGTTGTGCGACATGGCAGGCAGTTTGGCGATGGACGGTGACGTTGAGATGCAGGCCATTCACGATGCCCACGCCGAGCACACCCTGGACGAGCAAACGCAGTTCCATGTCAATGACTTCCAGCAGTTTATGGAAGGGGTGCTGGGCGAGAAAGTGGGCGACGACGACGCGTTTGACACGCTTGAGGACGTGATGGAGGCCAGCGTCAAAAAAATGGCGGCGCAGCGCGACGCCCAAGCCAAAGCGCACGCCGAATCGCAAGCGAAGGCGGCCGCAAAGCCAAAAAAGCAAACCGCCGCCCAGCAAAAGGCGCAGAGCCAGCAGCAAGATGCCAGCACCGCGCTGCGCACCATCTACCGCCAGTTGGCCAGCGCCCTGCACCCCGACCGCGAAACCGATCCGCAGGAGCAGCAGCGCAAAACCGCGCTGATGAAAGAGGCCAACGCCGCCTATGAGCGACGCGACCTGCTGGCGCTGCTGCACCTGCAAATGCAGGCCGAGCTGGTGGATGTGTCGCAGGTGGCCACCTTGGCAATAGAAAAACTGGCCGCGCTGACGTCGCTTCTCAAAGAGCGGGTTGCCGTGCTGCGCGACGAAATGTTCACGCTGGAGCGCCACATCGGCGAAGAGTTTGACTACCCGCCGTATGAGGCGCTCAGTGCCAGCGCATTGCAGCGCCACGTACAAGCCACTCTTCAGGGCATGCAGGCAGACATCCGCTGCATGAAACATGACCTTGAAGCGGTACAAGACGACAAATTCTTCAAGCGCTGGCTGAACCAGCAACACGCCGCCAGGTTTGACTTTGACGCTGATTTCTGCCCGTTTTAGCCCCATTATTGATAGCTGCCAATGCTTGATGAGCAAGGGCTAGAAGCATCTTTAACCAAGAAACGTCAGCACCCCGTTGTGCGCGCAAACACTGCTGCGGATGGTCTTGTTGCTGGCGCACGATCTGCCGATCGGCATGCGGCCCATCATCCTAGATTCCTTGGTTGGACGCGCCCGAGTGGGTTGCTGGCGGCGCGACTGGGTAGGCGAGACGACGCAGCGGGCTCCTGCCCGCAAGGAGGAGCAACGCCCCCAGGCGCGTTGTCAGTGGCTCAATCGGGTGTGTAGCGCTGTCACCCACCGGGTGATCCTGATCGAAGCCAAAATCGTCAATGGTCATGAACACTTATGAAGTCAACAAGCGGTCAACTGAGGAATCTAGGATCAAGATGACCATGCGGCGATGGGGTTTGCCGCCGCCAAAGCCATGACCCAAAAGGGTTGCTGCGGCTTTTGTCTCGCGGTGGACGAACCCGGCACGCGCTACAGGCAGGTGAGGGTTTTGAACTGGTTGCCGGGCACCTGTCTGCCCTAAACTGACGCCATGAAAGTAAACCTGAGGGCGTTGCAATGGCTGACATTTTGTGTGGTGCGGTGCTGTTTGCCAAAGACCTGGCGCACATGAGCCGGTTTTATGAGCAGGTGGCGGGGCTGCGCGTGCAGCACGCCGATGCAGACCATGTGGTGCTGCGTGCGTCCGGTTTTGAGTTGGTGTTGCACGGCATACCAAAGAAAATCGCCAAGGAAATCAACATCACCGTGCCGCCCGAATTACGCACCGAAGTGCCGTGCAAACTGTTCTTTGCGGTGCCAAGCCTGGCGCAGGCGCGTACCCTGGCGGCCCAGCATGGCGGCGGGCTGCACCCGGCCAAGCGAGAGTGGTCAGCGCGCGGTTTTCGCGCCTGCGATGGCTTTGATCCAGAAGGCAATGTGATTCAACTGCGCGAAGTCGCGCCTTTGCCGTCAACGTGAGCCCAGCCCCCACACCCGTCACCTTGAAGTCGCACCCAGCTGCCGTCATCGCGGGGCCACCCCCCATCCCGTCATCGCGAGGCCGAAGGCCGTGGCGATCCAAGGTTTTGCCGCACGCCTGGATTGCTTCGCTTCGCTCGCAATGACGATGGAACGACCCAGCCCCGTATCATCCGGGTAACAGCTCTTTTCGCTTCACGCTCCATGTTTCGCCTGCTGCTGCAATCCGTCGGTGCCACTGCCGCCTGCGTTGCGTTTTATTTTCTGACCCGGAGTTTTTTGGGCCCCATCGTCTGGGTGCCGCTGGCATTGCTGGCGGGAGCCTTGTTCAGTCGGATTCTGATTGATTTTTCGGCTGAGCTGGGCTGGCACCTGCGGCGCAAGGCGCTGGAGCCCATGCAGGGGCGGTTCTACAGCTTTCAGGGAATCACGATGCAGATTCTGGAGTGCGACGACCATTGCCGCTGGATCCGCAGCAAGGACATCCGACACGTGTTGGGGCGTTTGCCTGCCGATGCGACGCTGCAGCGCCTGTATCCGGTGGGCTTTGCGCGTTTCGGCGCTCGCGCGCATGGCTACCTGAGAGACGATGCCTTGCTGGACTATCTGGTGCAAGCGGGTGTGCCGCAAGCCATCAAGTTCAAGGTCTGGGCAGAGCGCAATGTGGCAGGGCCAGCGCGCAAGATCCGCGAGCAAAAAGGCGTCCGCATCACGGCGCTGGATGCCGCCACCGACGCATCCGCCTGAAGGCCCCGTCGCGCCCGCAGCTCTACCAACATGTCTCAGTGGCGCTCGACATGTTCTTGCCAAATTTTGCCAAGAACAATAAACTGAACCCATGAGCACCATGAATATTTCACTACCCGACACCCTCAAATCCTTTGTCGATGAGCAGGTCAGACAGGGTTCGTATGGAACCAGCAGCGAATACCTGCGGGAGTTGATTCGCAAGGACAAGGATCGATTGCACTTGCGCAGCTTGCTGCTCGCAGGGGCCACTTCTGCGCCTGCCCCTGTGGCCGACGCTGGGTACTTTGACGGCTTGCGCCAGCGTGTTCAGCGTGCTGCTGTTGCAGGTGCATCCGATTGAACGTCAAACCCGTCATTCCAAGGGAATTGGCCAGCCACGATATCGACGACATCATCCAATACTATTTAGACGAGTCTGCGGCGCATGCCGCCTTGGGTTTTGTCGATGCGCTGCAGAGTGCCTTCGCTCACATCGGCCGTCATCCTGCAACGGGCTCGCCACGCTACGCACATGAATTGAACCTGCCGGGGCTGCGCTGTTGGCCACTGACTCGTTACCCGTATCTTGTGTTTTACCTCGATCGGCCAGACCACATCGATGTCTGGCGTGTGCTTCATGCTGATGAGCGTTGAAATGTAGATGATGGAAACCAGGTTCAGCGCCCGCCAAGCTCAACACCCGTCCCCAACCCATCTTCGCGAGGCCGCAGGCCGTGGCGATCCAGGTTTTGCCGCACGCCTGGATTGCTTCGCTGCGCTCGCTTGTGACAACACTGCGGCGACTCGGGGCGGGCATAGCTATCAAAAACAATAGCTATCAGCGCAAACAGAACAAGCGTTCAAGGCCGATTTGGCCATCAACTCACCAAGGCCCACACGTCCAGGCGCGCTACACCCAGCCCAGCCATGGGGTCAGGCGCTGCCAGGCCAGATCGGCCAGCTCGCGGCCGCGGGCGTTGACGGCCGCCAGGTCCCAATCGCCCTGAACCGCGCCGATGGCATGCACATGAGGCAGATACTCGCCAGCGTAAATGTCGCCTGCCTTCAGGGACAGTGCTACCCCGGTGCTCTGCAGGCTTTGCAGAATTGACTCGGCCTCGGCCTGCGTCTTGGCCGCCAGGGCAGCGTACAGCGGGCGCTTCTGGCTCCAGGGGCGATCACTCAGCGACGCATTGCATTGGCCAGGCAGCAAGGTCAAATTGCCCAGGCGCTCAAATTCATCATCCTGGTACAAGTCTGCACTCCAGCCCAGAGCCTTGGAGCGTGGCGCAATGTGTTCCACCGAGGCATAGCGCTGGCCCGTCCAGGCCGCCAGCGTCAGGGTCGGGTTGACCGCGGTCTTGCCGCGCACCAGATGCCCGTTGCCGTCTTCAGCCACATTGTCAAAGGCCAGCATCAAGACAAAGCGAGCCAGCGTGGTGTTGACCTCCCACAGGGGTTGCACAACGACCTTGTCGATCCACTCGGACTTGCCCGCGATGTTGGCACCCAACTGCTTGCCGGTGCGGGCGGTCCGCAGCCGATGCACCAGCGCCGCTTGCAGCGCGGCCAGCCCAGGCAAAGGCGCGCTGGCGCGCTTGCCACGCGCCAGCGCAGGCACGCCAAACGAAGGCGCACCGTCTTGCATCAGGGTTCGGTACACCTCGTCGATGCGGTCGGTGTTGCTGCGCGAGGCCCGCCACAGCACCGTGAACGCAGTGACGGCCTGCACCACCTGGCAAAACAGGGCGCAGGCCTGCTGGCGTGCCTGCGGGTCTTTCTGCAGGGAGACCTCCGCAGCGTATTGGGCCAGCAAGGGCGCGGTGATGGTGTGGCCAAAATCCACCAGAAAGCGCAAGCACACCGCCGCCGGCTCGGCGATCGGCAGCCCGTCGATGCTTGGCTGTTTGTCTCCATTGACCCAAACCGTGTCAAAAAACCGCGCCAACTCGGCCAGGTGCCGGATGAACTCTTGCCGCCCAGGGGCGGTGCCGCAGCCATCAAAGGCTTCGCGCATGAAACGGCGCTGGTCTGACAGGCTCTTGGAGCATTTGCTGCCGCGCTCAGCCAGCGCAAACGCCACCAGCAGGTCGGCCGAGCGCTTCTGGCGGTCTTCGGCCCGGTTGACCTGGCGGATGTAGTTGCTGGCAATGTCGAGCTGCCTCTTTTCTTCAGATGCGTTGTAGAGCGTCATGCCGACCGACTGCACCACCTTGGGCACAAACGTCTCCAGCGCCGTCAGCGGCTGCCCGGTGGTGTTGAGCGCCTCAAACACATCAAAGGCAAACTCTTCGGTGGTGGCGGTGACCACCACCAGGGTGATGCGATCGAGCGCAAACCGGGCAAAAAACAGCAGCGCAAACAAGTCCTTGGCACCGTCCCACCACTTTTTGGACTTGGGCGAGAGGGGCGCAGCATTGGCTGTCGGGTTGGCGGCCCCTGCTGCAGCCGGCGCGTCTGCTGCCACCAGGGCGGCCTCCAGCCCGCTGCGCATCGAGTCAGGAAACTCCTCGCCAAACAAGGTCTCTTGCCTGTCCTTGTTGTAGAGGATGTCCAGCAGGTCCGGAAAGTCGGGGTCGGTTGCCAGCTTGCGCAGCTTGTCGCGCATGACCTTCAGCATCTTGATGAAGTGTTTGCGCTGACCCTCGTTGGGTGCAGCATCGGCGCTGACCTTGAGTGCCGCCTGAAACTTTCCCCAATCGGGGCTGGCCTGCTCCCGAAAAAGCACAAACTCGAACAACAGCCAGGCAATGGGCGATTCATACTTGGCCTTGTCTGGCTCGTAAGACCAGGTGTCGGCAAAGGCGCGAATCATCTTGGGGAAATGGCGGTAGGCGCCATTGCCGTTGTTCTGTTTCTCGGAAATCATTTGCGACAGCAGCCCGCGCATGTCGTTGACACGGGTTTCCAGCCACTGGCGCGCCGCCTCGCCGTCCGGGGGCTGGCCGGCTTGCAAATCAGCCCATTGCACCTCGATCTCGAGCAACAGGGCCAGACACAACATCAACAGGGTGGACAGGCGCTGCTGACCGTCGATGATGGTCATCACTTGGCCGTACACCTGGTTTTTGACCAGGGGGCTGATGGTGGCCTTTTTGGCATCGTTCATGGTGATGATGGTGCCAATAAAGGTGATCGACTCGTCTGGCCGCGTGAGCAAGGCGTTCAAGCCCTGCACCGTGTCATCAATCAGGCGTTCGACATTGGTTTTGTCCCACGCGTAGTCGCGTTGGTAGGGTGGGATGTAAAGCCCACGGCCGTTTTTGGAAACGAATTCATAGAGACAGTCGGACTGCGCCTCGTGGAGGCGGTATTTGATGTTCAGCATGGCGCTTATTCTCCACGCCATCAACCCCTTGTGCGCGTGCAATCGCCTGGCGCCCGACTTTCAATCGCATAATCATTCAACCAGCACCCTTCACATGTCCGAAACGCTCGCCTACTACCGTACCCACGCCAGCGCCTTCTTTGCCGACACGGCTACGGTAGACATGGGCGCGCTGCAAGCGCGATTCCTGCAGCATGTGCCCTCTGGTGGCCTGCTGCTGGACGCCGGCTGTGGTTCGGGGCGCGATTCCCAGGCGTTTCTGGCTCGGGGGTTTCGGGTCGATGCCTTTGATGCATCACCCGAGTTGGCCGAACTGGCCGCACAGATGATCAGGCAGCCAGTGGCGGTGCTGCGCTTTGAGCAGTTTGACCGCCCCGTGTGTTACGACGGCATCTGGGCCTGCGCCAGCTTGCTGCATGTGGCGCAGGCCGACCTGCCCAACGTGCTGGGTCGGCTCTGGCGTGCGCTCAAACCTGGTGGGGTGGCTTACCTGAGTTTCAAGCTGGGTGAGGGTGAGCGCAGCCACAACGGACGCCATTTCACCGACGCCACAGAGGACCGACTGCGCGATTGGACCGCCGCGCTGCCGGGTTTGGCCCGAATCGATTGCTGGGTCACGCAAGACCAGCGGCCCGGACGGCATGACGCCTGGCTGAACGCCTTGCTGCACCGCAGTGCCTTGCCGGCGGATAAATTGATCACCGGAGACCGAACGCATCCGTTCCTGCCTGCCCTGTGCCAGGCGATCAGCCAGGCCGACGAGATCGACTTCAGTGTGGCGTTTGTCAAAACCTCGGGCCTACGGTTGCTATTACCCGATTTGCAGGCGGCACTGGCGCGCCCGCGAGCCGAAAGCAGCCCCCGGCCAATGGCTCGCCTGCGCATCCTGACCAGCGATTACCTGGACGTCACCGACCCGGAAGCCCTGCGTCTGTTGCTCTTGTTACAGGAGCAAGGTGCGAAGGTGCGTGTGTTCGAAGCCGCTGGCAGCAGCTTTCACATGAAGGCCTATGTGTTCGCCCGCCTGGGCAATGCCAGCGCTTGCCTGGGCAGCGCTTTCATCGGCTCCAGCAACATCAGCCGGCAAGCCCTGACCGACGGTCTGGAATGGAACTACCGGGTGGATTACCCTGGGGACGATGGTTTTCTGGAAGCGCGCAACCGGTTCGAAGCGGTGTTTGGCGACCCGCGCACCCAGCAGTTGAGCGATGCCTGGATCGATGCCTACGCTGCGCGCCGCCAGCCGCCTCTGCGCGCCATCGCACCGGGCAGCGACGAGCGCGAACCAGCGCCGGAACCCACTGCCATCCAGCAGGCTGCGCTGCAGGCCTTGGCCAACACGCGCGCCCAAGGCTTTCGCCGCGGTCTGGTGGTGTTGGCGACCGGCCTGGGCAAAACCTGGCTGGCAGCGTTCGATGCGCAACAGATGGGCGCGCAGCGGGTGTTGTTCGTGGCACACCGCGAAGAAATCCTGAACCAGGCGGCACAGACCTTTTTGCGAATCCGACCCGGCGCGCGCACTGGTTTTTTCATGGGCCAGATGCGCGAGACCGAAGTCGATGTGCTGTGTGCGTCGGTTCAGACCTTGGGCCGGGCCAGCCACCTGTCGCGGTTTGCACCGCAGCATTTCGATCTGATCGTGGTCGATGAATTTCACCATGCTGCCGCACCCATGTACCGTGCCCTGCTGCGGCACTTCCAGCCCCGCTTTCTGCTGGGGCTCACAGCCACACCTGACCGCAGCGATCAGTCCGACATCCTGAGCCTGTGCGATGACAACCTGGTCTATGCCTGCGACCTGTTCACCGGTGTGAGTGCGGGCTTGCTGGCACCCTTTCACTACTACGGTATCTGGGATGAGGCGGTTGATTACGCTACCATCCCCTGGCGCAACGGGCGTTTCGACGCCGGGGACCTGTCTGCCAAACTGGCCACGCTGGCGCGGGCCCGCCATGCGTTGACGCAATGGCGCCAGCATGCCCAGCAGCGCACGTTGGCCTTCTGTGTGTCGGTGCGCCACGCCGAGTACATGGCCCAGCAGTTTTGCCAGGCCGGCGTGGCTGCGGCAGCGGTGCATTCCACCTCGGTCCTGAGTCGAGGCGAAGCCCTAGCGCAGCTTGGCGACGGGCGGCTGCAAGTGCTCTTTTCAGTGGACCTGTTCAACGAGGGGGTGGATTTGCCGGCCATCGACACTGTGCTGATGCTGCGTCCGACCGAATCCAAGGTGCTGTTCTTGCAGCAGCTCGGTCGCGGCCTGCGATTGGCGCCAGGCAAGCACAAGCTGGTGGTGCTGGACTTCATCGGAAACCACCGCAGTTTTCTGCACAAACCGCAGGCGTTGGCACAACTGGGCAGCGGTTTTGCCGCGCTGGCCCGCTTTGCCCGGCAGGTGCAAGACGGCCGGTTGCAACTGCCTGCGGGTTGCTACGTCAACTACGACCTGGAGGTGATCGAATTCTTGAAGGCGCTGGACCCGCAGGGCGGCGAAAACCTGTTTGCCGAGTTGCAACAGACGCTGGACCGGCGCCCGACGCTGACCGAGTTTTACCGCAGCGGTGGCGATGTGAAGCGCCTGCGCGACCGCCACGGCCATTGGTTTGCCTTTGCTAACAGCCTGCAGTCACTGAGTCAGCCGGAGGCTGAGCTGGCCAACGCTTACGCGGCATGGCTGCGGGAGTTGGAGGCAACCAGCATGACAGCCAGCTACAAGATGGTTTTGTTGCAGGCCTTTCAGGAACTGGATGGTTGGCGCACCCCGCCCCTACTGGACACCCTGGCTCGCCAATCCTGGCAGGTGTTGCAGCGCAGACGCCCCTTGCTGGCTGATTTGCCTAGCGATGTGCAGGCCTTTGGTGACGGGCAGATGCTGGTCTGGCAGGCCTATTGGCGCAAAAACCCGGTCAAGGCCTGGATTGGTGGCAACCGTGGGAACCTGGCGCAGCGATTTTTCAGGTTGGATGGCGGGCGTTTTGTACCGAACTTTGAATTGGCTGAGGCCGATTTGACGACCTTTTCTGACCTGGTGCAGGAACTGATCGATTACCGTCTGGCATCGTATGAACAGCGACGGTCGGTGCTCGAGACGAGTCATGATGTGGTGGTCTCCGATCTACCGACCCCAGAGCTTGTGGCCAACCCCGCACAGACCACGACAGAGGCTGACTCGGGCAAGATCATCGCCTTTCCGGCGCATCGAGCACGGCGTGTGGAACTGCCGTACTTTCCAGACCTGCGCATCGCCTGTGGACACTTTCGCACCGCGTCCACCGAGGCCACCGAACATCGAAGCCTGGGTGAGGCATTTGCCGACCTCGACCCGGCGCGCTACTTCATTGCCCGTGCCCGAGGCAATTCGATGGACGGCGGCAAGAGCCCAGTGCGCGATGGTGACTACCTGCTGCTGGAACTGGTGCACCCGGGCAATGCCGGTTCGATCACCGGCAGTGTGATGGCGATCGAGCAGCAGGACGATACTGGCGACAACCAATACCTGCTGCGCCATGTGCTCAAGGAGTCGGACGGAACCTATATTCTGCGAGCCAACAACTCGGCTTACCACGACCTAGTGGCCACTGACAGCATGCGTACCCTGGCCCGCCTGAAAGCGGTGCTTGACCCAAGTGACCTGCAAACCATAGCGCACTGAACCATTCCGGTTGACCCCACCACAGAAAACTGCATCGTCATCGCGAGGCCGCAGGCCGTGGCGATCCAGGTTTTGCCGCACGCCTGGATTGCTTCGCTGCGCTCGCTTGTGACGACACTGCGGCGGCTTGGGGTCGGCATAGCTAACAAAAACAATAGCTATCAGCGCAAGCAGAACAAGCGCTAAAGGCCGATTTGACCATCAACTCACCAAGGCCCACACACCCAGCGCCAAAAAGATCAGGGCCGAGGTGACATGCACCACCCGCATCGGCAGGGCGCATTGGCCAGCATCATGCCCAGGGTGGTGCCGATCACCACTGCCACCAGGCTGGGGTATTGGGCTGCCAGCATCACCGTGGCGACCTGTGTCTTGTCCCCCATCTCGGCCAGAAAAAACGCCACCACGGTCGTGCCAAAAACGCCAAAGCGCCCGGTGACCGGCTGGGCATCGTCTTCCAGCTTGTCTGGAATCAACATCCACAGCGCCATGGCGATGAATGAGCCGCCCAGCACCCAGCGCAAGGCATCCGGCCCCAGCATCGTGGTCACCCAGGCGCCGACCGCGCCGGCCAGTGCATGGTTGGCAACGGTGGCGACAAAGATGCCGGCCACGATCGGCCAGGGTTGGCGAAAGCGTGCCGCCAGCAGCAAGGCCAGCAACTGCGTTTTGTCACCCATTTCGGCCAGGGTGACGATGCCGGTTGATACAAGAAATGATTCCATGCAAAGGGGTTCCGAGGCCGGTGAGACGACATTGACTGCGCGGCAACCCCCGGCCAAGACGGGTCCACGCAGTCAACGGTCTGGCCAAGATTGCATGCTGCAACCCTGCTTGCGCCATGTCGGCCACGCTGGCCCGACAAGTCTGTTGACGCAAGCCCCACGCACCGTGCGCGGGCGGCTACTCCCCGAAGACCGGCGGATTGTAGAGGGTCAGCACAGGCGGCGGGCGCTCTCAGGGCACCAGTGCCAGGAACAGGAAGGCAGCAAAGATAACCAGGTGAACCGCACCCTGCATCAGGTTGGTGCGCCCGGAGGCCAAGGTGATCGCGCCTACCAAAAACGTGAGCGCGAGCAGCGCCATGTCTTTGGCCCCCAGCCCCAGCAGCAGGGGCAGTTGCAACCAACTGGCGGCCACCACCACGGCCGGAATCGTCAGCCCGATGCTGGCCAGCGCAGAGCCAATGGCCAGATTCATGCTGGTCTGCAAACGGTTGGCGCGCGCGGCACGCACGGCGGCCCAGGTTTCAGGCAACAGCACCAGAAATGCGATTGCAATACCCACCACCGCCTTGGGCGCTTGCACCGCGGCACGTGCGCTTTCGATTTGTGGCGACAAGCCTTTGGCCAGGCCCACCACACTCAGCAAAGCCAGCATCAGCAGCACAAAACTGGCCCAGGCTTGGGCGACGCTGGGGGGGTGGGCATGCACTTGTTCGTTGGCGCTGTCCTGGGTTGGCAAAAAGTAATCGCGATGGCGCACTGTCTGCACAAACACAAACACTGCCCACAAGGCCAACGAGCTCACTGCCACAAAGGCCAACTGCGACTCGGTGTAAGTGCCTTCAGGTGAACTGGTGGTGAAGGTGGGCATGACCAGCGACATGGTCGCCAGCGCAACCAGCGCCGCCAGGCCAGGGCCGGTGCCCTGCACCCGAAAAGTCTGTTCGCCGTGCCGCCAGCCACCCACGAGCAGACACAGACCGACCACCCCGTTGCAAATGATCATGATGGCGGCAAACATGGTGTCACGCGGCAGGCTTGCCTTGTCCGGCCCACCGGCCAGCATCAGCGACAGCAGCAAAGCCACTTCGATCACCGTGACGGCCAGTGCCAGCACCAGTGTGCCAAAGGGCTCGCCAACCCGGTGCGCCACCACCTCTGCGTGATGGACGGCGGCAATCACTCCGCCCACCAGACAGCCCACTGCCAGGAGCACGGCCGCAGGCTGGGAAGCCCACGCCGCTGGCGCCACCCATAGCCCGAGCATGGACAGCAGCACCAGCACAGGGATGAAAACGGGCCAATTGCGCAACACTGGGCATCCCGCGTGTCGAAACTCAGATGTCGATATTGCCCGCCTGCAGCGCGTTGGTTTCGATGAACTCGCGCCGGGGCTCGACCTCGTCGCCCATCAGCATGGTGAAGACGCGGTCGGCTTCAATGGCGTCGTCGATCTGTACCCGCAGCAGGGTGCGCACCGCCGGGTCCATGGTGGTTTCCCACAGTTGCTCGGGGTTCATTTCGCCCAGGCCTTTGTAGCGCTGGCGGCTGCTGGTGCGCTCGGCTTCGGTGATCAGCCAGGCCATGGCCTCGCGGAAGTCGGCCACCTTTTGCTCTTTTTGCCGCTCGCCCTCGCCACGGGTGACGCGGGCGCCAGCGTTCAGCAGGCCTTTGAAGGTGGCGGCGGCGTCGGCCAGTGCGGCGTAGTCGGCGCCGTGCACAAAGTCCTGTGTTAGCACGCTGCTTTTGACGTTGCCGTGCAGGCGCCGGCTGATGCGCAGAATCGGCTTGTCGGTGCGCACATCAAATTCGCCCGCCACTTCAGCGTCGGGCAGCGCTTGTTGCAAGGCCGCCGCCGAGGCCTCGGCATCGGCCACGGTGTCAAGGTTCAGCGCCACGCCGTCGGCAATGGCGCGCAGCGCAGCGTTGTCTAAAAAGTGAGCTAGACGCGCAATCACTGCTTGGGTTTGCTGGTGTTTTCGTGCCAAAGTGTTGAGCGTGTCACCGGTGAGTGTGGTGCTGGATTCACCGCCCGTGTGCACGGCTGCGTTGACCAGCGCCACGCGCAACAAAAATGCATCCAGGTCAGAGGGCCCTTGCAGATACAGCTCTTCGCGTCCGGACTTGACCTTGTACAGCGGCGGCTGCGCGATGTAGATGTGGCCACGCTCTACCAGCTCGGGCATCTGGCGGTAGAAAAAAGTGAGCAGCAAGGTGCGGATGTGGGCACCATCGACATCGGCGTCGGTCATGATGATGATGCGGTGGTAGCGCAGCTTGGCCACGTCAAAGTCGTCGTTGCCGGTGCTGCCGCCCGCTTTGCCGATACCGGTGCCAAGCGCGGTGATCAGCGTGAGGATTTCATTGCTGGTGAGCAATTTTTCGTAACGGGCTTTTTCGACGTTCAGGATTTTGCCGCGTAGCGGCAGGATGGCCTGGAATTTGCGGTCGCGGCCCTGCTTGGCGCTGCCCCCGGCGGAATCGCCCTCGACGATGTAGATCTCGCACAGCGCGGGGTCCTTTTCCTGGCAGTCGGCGAGTTTGCCGGGCAGGCCCATGCCGTCGAGAACGCCTTTGCGCCGGGTCAAATCCCGTGCTTTACGAGCGGCCTCGCGCGCGCGGGCGGCTTCGATGATCTTGCCGACGATGATCTTGGCGTCTGCCGGGCGCTCCTGCAGATAGTCCCACAGCAGCTTGCTCACAATGTCTTCAACCGGGCCGCGCACTTCGCTGCTGACCAGCTTGTCTTTGGTCTGGCTGCTGAACTTGGGTTCGGGCACTTTGACCGACAGCACGCAGGTCAGGCCCTCGCGCATGTCGTCGCCGCTGACCTCGACCTTGGCCTTCTTGGCCAGTTCGTTGTCATCGATGTACTTGTTGATGATGCGCGTCATGGCCGCGCGCAGGCCGGTCAGGTGGGTGCCGCCGTCGCGTTGCGGAATGTTGTTGGTGAAGCACAGCACCTGCTCGTTGTAGCCGCTGTTCCATTGCATGGCCACTTCGACACCAATGTTGGTGCCCTGGTCGCTTTGGCGATCGCCCAGCGCGTGGAAGATGTTGGGGTTGAGGACGCTTTTGCCCTTGTTGATGAAGTTGACAAAGCCGCGCACGCCATCGGCACCCGAAAAATCGTCCTCCTTGCCGCTGCGCTCGTCTTTCAGGCGGATGCGCACCCCGTGGTTCAGAAAGCTCAGCTCGCGCAAGCGCTTGGCCAGCACCTCGTAGTGGAACTCGTTGTTTTCCTTGAAGATGTCGGTGTCAGGCAGAAAGTGCACCTCGGTGCCCCGACGCTCGGTTTCGCCAATTACTTTCATCGGTGACACCGCCAAACCGTCCACGGTGTCAGTCAGGCGGTGTTGCACAAAGCCCCGGCTGAACTCCAGCACATGCACTTTGTGGTCGCGCCGCACGGTCAGGCGCAGCATCTTGCTCAGGGCGTTGACACAGCTCACACCCACGCCGTGCAGGCCGCCGCTGACCTTGTAGCTGTTCTGGTTGAACTTGCCACCGGCATGCAGCTCGGTCAGGGCGATCTCGGCGGCACTGCGTTTGGGCTCGTGCTTGTCGTCCATCTTGACGCCAGTCGGGATGCCACGGCCGTTGTCCACCACGCTCACCGAGTTGTCGCTGTGAATCGTGACCAGGATGTCGTCGCAGTGCCCGGCCAGAGATTCGTCGATGGAGTTGTCAACCACCTCAAACACCAGGTGATGCAGACCGGTGCCATCGCTGGTGTCGCCGATGTACATGCCGGGGCGTTTGCGCACCGCCTCCAGCCCCTCGAGGATCTGGATTGAGCCTTCGCCATAGGCTTCGGATGCACCCTCTTGATGCGCGTCGATGGTGGGTTGAAAGTTGGAGCTGTCGGCCGAGCCCTGTCCGACGTGAACATGGGCGTCGTCGGTGGGGGTGGGCTTGGTGTCTTCGTTCATGGTGGTGTTACATCAGGTTGGGCCCGGTCTGGCGGGGGCCAGATCGGGCACTCAGAGGGCCCAGGTGCGTTGCGGACAACCTCCGCAACCGACTCGGAACCCCCAGGGGGGTCGTTGCGGGTCTTTGGCTGACAGCGTCACCAGGCTCAGATTCGCATCGGCATCACAACATACTTGAAATGCTCGACCTCGGGGATCGTCAGCAGCGCCGAGCTGGCGCCGTCAGACAACTCGATCTTGATCATGTCGTGCGTCATATTGGACAACGCATCGATCAGGTAGGTGACGTTGAAGCCAATCTCGATGCTGTCGCCAGCGTAATCGATGTCGAGCTCGTCCACCGCCTCCTCCTGCTCGGCATTGTTGGCGGCTACGCGCAAGGTGCCGGGGTCTAAGTTGAGCCGGACACCCTTGAACTTTTCACTGGTGAGGATGGCAGTTCGCTGCAGTGTTGATAGCAGGGCGGTACGTCCCAGCGTGATGCTGTTGTGGTGGTTGCGCGGAATGACGCGGTTGTAGTCCGGAAACTTGCCTTCTACCAGCTTGGTGACAAACTCCATGCCGCCAAAGTTGAATTTGGCCTGGTTGTTGGCAAACTGCATATCGATCGCACCCTCGGCGTCCGACAGCAGGCGCTGCAGTTCCAGCACCGTCTTGCGTGGCAGGATGACCTCTTGCTTGGGAACCTCGACATCGAGCGTGGCGCTGGCAAAGGCCAGCCGGTGCCCGTCCGTGGCCACCAGGCTGAGCTGCTGCCCTTCGGCAACAAACAAAATGCCGTTCAAATAGTAGCGAATGTCGTGCACCGCCATCGCAAACGACACCTGACTGAGCAGCATCTTGAGGGTCTTTTGCGGCACGCTGAACACCGGCCCGAAGTGCGGTGACTCCTGCACCAGCGGGAAGTCCTCGGCTGGCAAGCTTTGCAAGGTGAATTTGCTCTTGCCCCCTTTGAGGATCAGCTTGGCAGCACTCGACTCGAGCGATACCACCTGGTCACCCGGCATGCTGCGCAAAATGTCGATCAGCTTGCGCGCGCCCACCGTGGTGGTGAATTCACCCTCGTCTCCGCCCAGTTCGGCCCGGGTACGGATCTGGATCTCCAGGTCGCTGGTGGTCAACTCGATCTGCCCGGCCGTCTTGCGAATCAGCACGTTGGCCAGAATGGGCAGGGTGTGCCGACGCTCGACGATGCCGGAGACGGCTTGCAACACGGACAACACTTTGTCCTGGGTGTCCTTAAAAACAATCATGTCGTCCTCTGGATGTGGGTGGGGTGGTTGGACCTGCAACGCTGGCAAGAGTCTATTTTCCCATTCATTGGTGCTTAGCCTTTGAGGGTTTGTTCCAGCACATGCAGTTGCTGGTTCAGCTCGCCGAGTTGCTGTCGCTCAGCGGCAATTTTGCGCACCGCATGCAGCACGGTGGTGTGGTCGCGCCCGCCAAACAGTTCGCCAATTTCGGGCAGGCTCTTTTGCGTCAATTCCTTGGCCAGGTACATGGCAATCTGGCGCGGCCGGGCAATGCTGGTCGGGCGCTTTTTCGAGTACATGTCGGCAATCTTGATCTTGTAGTAGTCGGCCACCGTTTTCTGGATGTTTTCCACCGAAATTTGCCGGTTCTGGATCGACAGCAGATCGCGCAAGGCATCACGCGCCAACTGGATCGAAATGTCTTTCTGGTTGAAGCGCGAATAGGCCAGCACCTTGCGCAGGGCGCCTTCGAGCTCGCGCACGTTGGAGCGCACGTTCTTGGCCACAAAAAACGCCACCTCTTCCGGCATGCGAACGCCTTCAGCGTGCGCCTTGTTGATCAGAATGGCCACGCGCATTTCAAGCTCGGGTGGCTCGATCGCCACCGTCAAGCCAGAATCAAAGCGCGAGACCAGGCGCTCGTGGATATCGGCCAGGCCCTTGGGGTAGGTGTCGCTGGTCATCACAATGTGCGACTTGCGCGCCAGCAAGGCCTCAAAGGCGTTAAAAAATTCTTCCTGGGTACGCTCTTTGTTTGCCAGCCCTTGCACATCGTCGATGAGCAGCAGGTCCAGCGAGTGGTATCGTGCCTTGAATTCGTCGAACGCCTTGCGCTGATAGGCCTTGACCACGTCGGTGACAAATTGTTCGGCATGGATGTAAAGCACCTTGGCCTCGGGGCGGTCTGCCACGAGCTGATTGCCGACTGCGTGCATCAGGTGGGTCTTGCCCAGTCCAACACCGCCGTAGATAAACAAGGGGTTATACAAGTGGCCGGGCATGCCCGCCACATGCAGCGCGGCGGCCCGTGCCATGCGGTTGGCGCTGCCTTCCACCAGGGTTTCGAACGTCAGGGCCGGGTTCAGGCGATTTTTCAGGGGTTCGTCGCTACGGCTTGCGGCCGCGCCGGGCGTCGCTGTGCCAAGGCTGTCTGCCACCGGGACGCTGGCTCGGCGTGGCGCAGGCTCGCGCACTGCCAAGACCAGCTCGATTTGCACCGGTTGGCCGGTCAGGCGTTCCATCAGGTGCGCCAGGCGCGAACTGTATTGGGTGCGAATCCAGTCCAGCTTGAAACGGTTGGCAACGAACAGCGTCACGCGCGCACCGTCGTCGGACACTTGTGCCTGCAGCGGCTTGATCCAGGTCTGGAACTGTTGCTCCGGCAGCTCCAGCGCCAGCAACTCAATACAGTTTTGCCAAAAATCGGGGCTGGCACCTGCCCTGTCGGCGACCGGTTGTGTCGTGTTGGATTCACTCATGTCTGTCTGAAGACTTGTGGATAGTTGTTCTTGTCGGATCGCGGGCTGGAGAGTTTATCAAAAGCTTATCCACACCCACGGCGTCGATCAACCCAGCGGGCGCGTCGGGCCACGACTGCGTCGATGAAAGTGCCCGCATCAGGGCCATGCTGCGCCGAGCAGGTGGGCGCACGGGCTTGCCACCAGACGAAAAACAGTGCAACACCGAAGTTTGCGATAATGCGCGGTTCGCTGAAGCTCTCAGCCGAAACTTTGCCCAATTTTTGCCGGCGCTTGCTTCATCCCAGGCGCTGGCGAAGCCACCCAGAGACTCTTAGGACTTCCAATATGAAACGCACTTATCAGCCCTCCAAAACCCGCCGCGCCCGCACTCACGGTTTTCTGGTCCGCATGAAGACCCGGGGTGGCCGCGCCGTGATCAACGCGCGTCGCGCCAAAGGTCGCAAACGTCTGGCGGTCTAACTCAGGCACGGCCGATTGCGCGCCGCTGCGAACGGATCTGCCGGGTCACTGGATTGCAACGCATCACCAGCCGGGCTCAGTTTCAGGCCGTTCTCGCGGGCAAGACCTTGGCACGCACCTCGCATTTCTCTTTGCACAGTCTCGAACTTCGGGTGTTGGACACACCGGCACCGCAGGGCGCTCTGGTGAGCGCGCTGTTTGCATTGCACGAGCAGTGGCTTGGGGCCATGATCCCGAAGCGCTGGGCTCGGCGTGCCGTGACGCGCAATGCCATCCGGCGCCAGGTGTATTCGCTGGCCCGCGCGGCTGCCACGAACCTGCCCAGGGGCGCGTACGTTGTTCGGCTGCGCAGCGCTTTTGACCGGCAGCAATTTGTCAGTGCCAGTTCAGAGGCCCTGAAGACGGCCGTGCGTGGCGAGCTGGTGCTGCTGTTCGAGCGCGCAGGGGCGGCGGCGGTGGTCGTGCCGCAAGCCGGCGGGGGTTGACCGTGCTGGCGCGTGTCTTGATAGCGGCGGTCAAGGCCTATCGGCTGTTGTTGAGTCCGGCATTGGGTTCGTCGTGCCGCTTTGAGCCCACCTGCTCCTTGTACGCCATTGACGCTTTGCAGCAGCACGGCGCGGCGCGTGGCAGTTATTTGACACTCAAGCGCATCGGGCGCTGTCATCCCTGGTGCGACGGCGGGCTGGACCCGGTGCCACCCGCCCGAGCGGCAAACGGCAAGTCGGGGATGTTGACCCGCTTGCTTTCCACTCCTCCTGAGAAATCCTCATGAACGATATCCGGCGCACCATTTTGTGGGTGATTTTTGGCTTTTCACTGATCATGTTGTGGGACAAGTGGCAGTTGCACAACGGTCGCCCCACCACCTTCTTTCCAACGCCGCCGTCTGCGGTGGCCTCTGCGCCGGCGCAGCCTGCGTCGGCGGCTGCGGTCATCACGGCGGGTGCCTCCGAGGTGCCCGTGGCCACCGGAACGGCGACTGGCACGGTGGTGGCCCCACCCGCCAGCGCGCCTGCGCCCCTGGCAGGTGCCGAGCTGATCGAAGTGCGCACCGATGTCCTCAAATTGAGCTTCAGCACCGAGGGTGGCTCGCTGGTGCGTGCCGAAATGCTGCAGCACCGCGACATGGCGGACTCTGCCAAGAACTTTGTTCTGTTTGATCAAAGCAAGGAGCGTGTTTATCTGGCGCAATCGGGCCTCATTGGTGCCCCGGCGGGTGCTGCCTGGCCAACCCACAAATCGGTCATGAAGCTGGCGCCGGGCGAGCGCACACTGCAAGACGGGGGTCAGACGCTGGAGCTGCGCTTCGAGTCGGAGCCGGCCAGCGGCCTGAAACTGGTCAAAACCTATACCCTGACGCGCGGCAGCTACGCGATGACGGTGCGCCACGAGGTGGTCAACACCGGCAGCAGCACCGTGACGCCTCAGCTTTACCTGCAACTGGTGCGTGATGGCAACAAGCCGGCGGGCGACTCGTCGCTGTACATGACCTTCACCGGGCCGGCGGTCTATACCGAGGCCAAAAAGTACCAGCCGACATCGAGAAGGGCAGCATCGACATTGAAAAATCCGCAGCCAACGGCTATGTGGCCATGGTGCAACACTACTTTGCCAGTGCATGGTTGCTAGCCGATGGTTTGCAGCGCGAGCTGTTCATGCGCAAGGTCGATACCAACTTGTATTCGGTCGGCATGATCACCGCGCTGGAGCCACTGGCCAGCGGGGCGAGCAAATCGGTCGAAGCACGTCTGTTTGCCGGCCCGCAAGAGGAAAGCGTGCTGGAGTCTCTGGCGCCGGGGCTGGAACTGGTCAAGGACTACGGCTGGCTGACCATGCTGGCGCTGGTCAAGCTGCACGGCCTGATTGCCAACTGGGGCTGGGCCATTGTGGCGCTGGTGGTGCTGCTCAAGGCCGCGTTTTACTGGCTCAATGCCAAGGCATATGCCAGCATGGCCAAAATGAAAGCGGTCAACCCGCGTATCACCGAGATGCGCGAACGCCTGAAAGACAACCCACAGCAGATGCAGCAAGAGATGATGCGCATCTACCGCGAGGAAAAGGTCAATCCGATGGGTGGATGTTTTCCGATCATGATCCAGATTCCGGTCTTTATCGCGCTGTACTGGGTGCTGCTGGCCAGTGTCGAGATGCGCCATGCGCCCTGGATTGGCTGGATTCACGACCTCTCCACGCCTGATCCGCTGTACATCCTGCCGCTGATCATGACCTTGACCACGGTGTTGCAGACCTCCCTGAACCCCGCACCCCCGGACCCCTTGCAGGCCAAGATGATGTGGTTCATGCCGCTGGCCTTCAGCGTGATGTTCTTCTTCTTCCCATCTGGCCTGGTGCTGTACTGGATCACCAACAACATTTTGTCGATCGCGCAGCAGTGGGTCATCAACACGCGCATGGGTGTGCCGCCCAAGTTTCACTTGCCCAAGTTCTGAGGGCTACTGGCCGCTGGGGGCCCTGCGGCCAGGCTTGCGCGCGGGCCTGGCATTGACGGGGGTCAACACCCGGGCGGCGCTGGAACTGAGCGCTTGGGTCAGGGCGTCGAGCAGCGCTGAATTGAGATTCCAGCAATGCCAGTACAAAGCCACTGCCAGATGGTGATCGGGGCGGATGTTCACCAGACGCCCGGCCTGCAAATCTGTCAGCACTTTCATTTCGGGCAGCACGCTGGCGCCCCATCCTGCCAGAACCGCTTGCACCTGTCCTTCTGAACTGGGCACGAACAACTGACGCAACAACACCTGTTTGAGCCCACAGGCGCTTGCCACAAATTCCGCCTGCAAATCGTCTTTGCGGTTGAAAGCCACAAAGGGCAAGTGACTGAAGTTGTGCGGTGTCAGCCCATCGGGGCAGTGAGCCTGCGCAAACTCTGGCGTGGCCACCGCCACATAGCGCATGGCACCCAGCGCCTCGACCTTGCAGCCACGCAGCGTTGCCGCCAGCGTGGTGACGCAGCCCAGGACGCGGCCCTCGCGCAACCAGTCAAAGGTGAAGTCCTGGTCGTCAGTGATGATCTCCAGTGCCAGGCCCTGACAGGCCAGCCGACTCAGGGCGGGCAGCACCCAGGTGGCAATGCTGTCGGCATTGATGGCAATCGAGGTCGGCGCGTCGTCGCGCTCGTTGCCGCTGGCGCCCGGGGCCAGTTCTTTCAGTTCCCGACCCAAGTCGGCGTGCAACAAGCGCATCTGCATGGCGTGCTTGAGCAGCAAGCGCCCGGCGGTGGTGGCGCGCAGCGGGCGGCTACGCACGATCAACACCGTGCCGACCTGAACTTCCAGCGAGCGCAAACGCTGCGAGACCGCCGACTGCGTGATCGACAGGCGCACGGCCGCGCGCTCAAAGCCGCCTTCTTCAACGATGGCAGCCAGGCATTCCAGAGCGTCCGGGTCAAACAGGCTCATGTCGCAGAACAGAGAAAGTGTGCGCCACCACATGATGGCCTGGGCAGTTTAACCAGCCAGGTCGGGTGATTCCGCCGCGCAAGGATGCGCCCCCAGGCTACGGGTTTTCCCGCAAAAACGTCTGAATGAGCCGTGATCCCGGGCTTTTTTGACGTTTGAGCAGGTGCGCGTCCTGCAAAATGGCAGCAACGACAGGAGGTTTCATGGCACTGCAGTATCGGCTGAAAGAAGGAAATTACCATTTGTACGACCTCAGCACCCCCGCCAGCCGGGTGACGGGCGAGCATCGGCTACGGCTGAAAACAGACAATGTGGCGATTGCCTTTGAGGCCAGCACGGGCGCTTTGCGCGAGCACGGCAGTCCGTTGCGCATCCATTCATGGGCCAACAACACGCGCCGGCGTCTGCGTGCCAGTGGTGCGCTGGAACGCGCCAACGACATCGTCGTGGTGTCGGGTCCGCTGCCAGTGGATGAAATCAACAAATGCCTGGCCATCGACGGCTATTGCCGCGACATGTACACCCGGCTGGCGAGTCTGCCGCACGGCAAATTGCACAGCCATGCGCAGCGCGCCCAGTCCGCTCGCCGTACCAGCCACTGAACACAAGCCTAAGCGGTTCGGGCACCGTGTAGCCAAAGCACAACGATCAAGACACTCAAGGCGGTGACCGGCAGCCCGACGCGCAGATGTGCGCGCCAATCGATGTGAACGCCGCTTTTTTGCGCCAGATCGACCACGATCAGGTTGGCAATCGAACCCACCAGCAGCAGATTGCCGGCAAAGGTGCTGACCAGCGCCAGCGTGACGCCGTCTTGCATGCTGTGCACATGCCCAATCAGCAGCATCACCGCCGGCACGTTGGACACCAGGTTGGACAGCGTCACGGTGGCAGTGACGAGCGCCAGCGGGTCGCTGAGTTGAAATCCATGTGTGGCCAGCCAGGCCAGGGCCACGCTGGCCAGCCCGGTGGTCTCGAACGCATGGTTCACGACAAACAGGCCCATGAACAGGATCAGCAGCTCCCAGTCAACAAACCCCATCACATGGGAGGAATGAAAGCGCCGGCTCAGCAGCAACACCCCGGCGCCCACCAGGGCCGCCACATCGCGCGGCCAGTCGGTTAGCAAAAACACCCCCATCAGCCCAGCCGCGACCAGCAGACCCTTGGTGGTTTGCCAGAGGTCAAAACGCGGCGTCTGCAGCGGCGCGTAGCCCTCGGCTGGCGCATCGGTGTCGGGCTCGGCACGCGGCAGCGCGCCCGAACCGGCCGCTGCGGCATGGCTCTGGTCCCCTTGGCCTGGGCCAAAGACCAGCCACAGCCACAGCACCAGCAGACTCAGCAGCACCGGGGGCCAGGCGGCTTGCAGATAGGCGCCAAAGGGCAGGTGCAACATGGCGCCGATCAACATGTTTTGCGGGTTGCCAATCAGCGTGGCGGCCGAACCGATGTTGGCGGCGCACGCCAGCGCCAGCAGAAACGGCACCGGATCCAGACGGCGCTGCAGGCAGGCCTGCGCGACCACCGGCGTCATGGCCAGACACACAATGTCGTTGGAAAACACGGCCGACAGCAGCGCGGCGGTGGCGATCAGCGCGCCAAGCAAGCCTGCGCGCCCCACCTGCAGGCCCGCCACGCGTTGTGCCACTGCGACATAAAAGCCGCCCAGGCGCATCTGTGCCGAGAGCACCATGAAAGAAAACAGCAGCAAGATGGTCGGCAGGTCGATGGCGCGCGCGGCCTGTTCGGTGGTCAAGGCACCCAGGCCAATCATGGCAATGGCCCCCAGCAGGGCCACCCCCGAGCGGTCCAGCTTGAGACGTGGCAAGCCACCCAGAATCATCCCCAGGTACACCACCGCAAACACCACAGCCACGCCCAGGTGCGGCGTGTCAAGCCCGGCCACGCTTGCCTCCAGAGGGGTTGGTTGCTCTATTTATCATAGCTATCAGCGCAGGTTGCAAAAGCGCTAGAGGCCGATTTTGTCATGAGTTGATGCGACGCCGACATGTGTCTGGCGCAGACAGTCCTGAAAGGCCCGCGTCACGCGGCTGCTTTGCGGCGAGGCACGCACAATGCCAAAAAAGCTGCAGCGATAGCAAAACACCTGGGGTTGCAGCGCACGCATGCGGCCCTGTCGCACAAAGTCCAGCGCGTAATGGTCGGGCAGAAAGCCCA
>JFJP01012360.1_pt1 | contig 24774 bp, 23 predicted proteins | sample 431651 | NCBI WGS metagenome assembly JFJP01 (sample SAMN02602958, study PRJNA72255) | Microbial mat metagenome, whole genome shotgun sequencing project. | biome: fresh water; feature: sink hole; material: water; isolation source: purple microbial (photo- and chemosynthetic) mats found in...
GCATAGTCATTGATCACGCGCGTCAGCGACGAACGCAAACCTGTCAGATGCGTGCCGCCGTCAATGGTGTTGATGGTGTTTGCAAAGGAGTAAACTGATTCTGTGTAGGAATCGGTATATTGAATCGCAGCTTCAATGCCGATGTTTTCCACTTCCTTTTCGACATGCACAACAGGATGAAGCCCTTCACGGTTACGGTTGAGGTAGCGAACAAAGGCTGTGATACCGCCCTCAAAGTAGAAGGTCATCTCACGGTCGGCGCGCTCATCAATAAATTTGATGGTCACGCCGCGTGTCACAAAGGACATTTCGCGCAGACGTTGAACAAGCGTATCGAAACGGAAATCAATATCTTCTGTAAAAATTTGCTTGTCGAATTTGAAGGTCTGCTTGGTGCCTGTTTCGTCTTTGACCTTGCCAACCTGTTTAATGGCACCCTGGGGGACGCCGCGTTTGTATTCCTGCCGCCAAATTTTGTTGTCGCGTTTGATCTCGGTAATCATCCACTCAGAGAGGGCGTTCACGGCGCTGATACCTACGCCATGCAAACCGCCGGAAACCTTGTAACCGCCGCCGCCAAATTTACCGCCCGCACCGATTACGGTCATTACCACATCCACGGTTTCCATCGGCTTTCCATTTGCATCTTTCTTTGTAGGGTGTGGACCAACGGGAATTCCACGACCATTATCTTCAACCGTAAGACTGCTGTCAGCGTGGATGGTGATATTAATGGCAGTGCAGAAACCAGCAAGCGCTTCGTCTATGGCATTATCCACCACTTCATAAACAAGGTGATGCAGAGCCTTAATATCGGTACCACCTACATACATACCGGGGCGTTTACGCACATGATCAATGCCTTCGAGGGCTTGAATTGAACTTACGTCATAATTTATTTGATTATCAGCCATAAAAAAAACCTCCATATCTGGGGTGCAAAATCAGGAAATTTCGCACTCCGTAAAAATGCTATGCCCGTTTGGTCTGGTTCAATTTCAAACGGTCCATCGTATCTTGCAGCCAGATGTTCATGTCGCGATAATAAACGAAACTGGATGCCAATAAGGCAGTGGCGACAAATGAATGTCCAAAAATGCCTATAAGCGTCATCCAGGAATCTTCGGGGGGGATATTCCAAAGGAAGTTCAAGCCAAATGACAACAAGAACATCGTCAGGACAAACAAACTGCTTGTGGGAAGTGTAAAACGCACCATTCGCAAGCTGGTCAACATGGATTCAATTGCGTTTTGCTGTTTAACAAAAATGCCGTGTGACCAGAAGAATAAGGGCACAATCACCCACATGGAGGCAAGGCTCAGAAACAGCACAATCAGATTGGCGATGAAGGCATTGAATTGAAGCGCCACTGCCAGGATCAAAAAAATGGGCACGCCAATAAACGCAGAAAGAAAGCCCCACAAAACGGAAACCAGTACGGTCTGCACAATTGCGCGAAAAATGCCCAGGGGTTGGGCATCGGTATTTGCCAGCGCCAGCCACGCCACAGCGCGGAAATATAATCCGCCGCCAACCCAGCCAAGCAGGGTCAACAAAAAAATCCAGCCAAGCAAACCTGCCGCGCTGACCTGCAAAATTACAGGGTTCCCCAAAGGTGTTTGAGTAGCTTCCTGCGGAAGGAACAGGCTTGAGATGCCGATTGGGACCGTGTGGAAAATCCAGAATAAATTAATTCTGGGAATGGTGGTCTCGTACAAACTCATTGCACGCTGGATGTCCTCAGCAGGGATGCCGCCTGACTTCCAGATCATCATCACATCTGCCTTGATTGAATTGAACAAGGCATCCATGTGCAGGCGCGGACCCAGCCAGAGGAATAAATTCACCAGAAGAGGCAAAAGCATTGCCGTAATATGGGTGGCAATCAGGTCAAAGCCTGTTTTAATGGAATTGATAATTCCGGGGGGAGGAGGCAGGTTTTCTATTCGTGAAACGTCCATAACAGATTGATTCTACCATACCCCTGCTTGCGTTCATGCGCTCTGACAGGTACAATCTTTATATGCAAGAACGCCATTCCTACCTGCCATCTGCAAATCGTATCGGCACATTGATTGCATCTGTCCTGCTGGCATTTGCACTCACACGGCTGATTCAATCGCCGCGTTTCACGCTTACCATCACCTTGCCGGGATTTTACTTTGCCTATCCCCTCACCCTCAGCGCCGCCATGACACTGCTTGCCGCCGCGCTGACAGCCACCGGCATGGATTGGCTGACACGCGAGCACCCAGCGCTTGGTAAAAAGCCAAACATTGAACACCTGATGCTGCCAACGCTCACTACGTTTGTAGTTGGCGCGCCGCTGGCTATATTGTCAAATGGTTCTGCCTGGTGGGTCGGTTTTGTGCTGAGTGCAATTTTGCTTGCGGGTGTTTTCCTTGCAGAATACATTGCCATTGATGCGTCTGCGCCGTTTTATGCGTATGCCCGAGCCGGACTGACTGCGCTGGCGTATGCATTATTTTTAATTCTGGCAACTTCGCTCAGATTTTCTGGCGCGCGCATGTTCCTGCTTGTCCCTGTCGTTTTTATCGTTGCGGCGCTGATCAGTTTACGCATTCTTCATCTTGATGGCACCGACCGTTGGGATTTCCCCTGGGCAATTGGCATCGGCATTGTCTGCGCCCAAATTGGAGCGGGATTACATTACTGGCAGCTTACACCAATTCAATTTGGTTTGGCGCTGACAGGTCCGCTTTATGCGCTGACCATGTTATCAGCCAGTCTTGCTGAGAATATCCCCGTGCGCCGCGCCGCGACTGTGCCCGCGTTGATTGTTGCTGTTGCCTGGGTTTCAGCTTTCTTTCTATAAAAAAATAGCGCAGCATCTTACCGAAAAAAATCGCGGCGATGTAAGCGGAATGACCAGTACCTTTCTTCGAGGATAGCAGTCGAAGGATAAAATTACCCATGCAATCCCTGACGCTGACAAAAGAGCATCTACAAAAAATGATCGCGCATGTTGAGTTGCACGCGCCGCTGGAGGCTTGCGGGCTTTTGGCAGGATTAAACTCAAAGGTAGAATCAGTGCTTGAGGTGCCGAACCAAGCCCTGAGCGCGGCGCGGTTTGTGATGAATCCCATCGAGCAGTTAAAAGCCTTCGAGTGGATCGAATCCAACGGTCTGGACCTAATCGGCATCTTTCACTCTCACCCCACCGGACCCGAAACTGTTTCGCCAACCGATATAGCAGAAGCCGCCTATAATGTTGTGTACGTCATCCTTGCCCGCGTGGATAATGTGTGGCGTGCCCGCGGTTTTTGGATCAGAGATGGCGCTTTCAGCGAAGTGAGTTTGCAAATTAGGTAAGTAACCTTATTTCGTTTTCTGTGTTTTATGTGTACACTCAAAACGGAGGAGTTTCAATGCAAATTGTGTTCGATATTGGGATCATACTAATGGCATACTTATTTGGTTCGATCCCGTTTGGTTTGCTGATCGTAAAACTTAAAACAGGAAAAGATATTCGAGAAGTGGAAAGCGGGCGCACCGGTGGAACAAACGCCATGCGCGCGGCTGGTTTTTGGGCAGGTTTTGCAACTGCCATGCTCGATATTTTGAAGGGTGCAGGCGCTGTTTGGCTGACCGCCTGGCTGACACCCGATAGTCACTGGGCGCATGTCATAGCTCCGCTTGCGGCGATCATTGGGCATAATTATTCCATCTTTTTGCCGGTACGTGATGAGAATGGAAAGTGGATTGGGCTAAGCGGCGGCGCGGGCGGAGCACCTTCCGTCGGCGGTGCAATGGGGCTTTGGCCTGGCTCGATTCTGATCATTCTGCCGCTCGGTATGTTAACCTTCTTCTCGCTTGGCATTGCATCGGTCACTACAATGGCGGTGGCATTTTTTGCCATCATCATTTTTGCTGTTCGCGCTGCGCAGGGGTTAATGCCGTGGATGGATGTCTTGTACGGCGTGGGGGCAGAAATTTTGCTAGTCTGGGCGCTGCGTCCCAATCTCAAAAAATTATTCGAGGGCAATGAGCGCGTGGTGAAATATAGTTTGAATGGCTGGCTGAGGGCAAGGAAAGAGAAAAAGTTGGATGGTTAGGAAATGCTAAGTTCCACCATGCCAAGCGCCCTAAAATCTTTGCGGCGAATTCTCGTATAACGCTACACTGGCAAAAAACCTTTCTTGCGAAGTCTTCGAGACTTCGGAAATCTCCTCACTCACCCCAAGTTTTTGAGATGATACAGATATTGCACATGTTTTCCCTACAATTTGCACTTGCAAAATTTCGACTTTTATGTAAAAATATGGTCGCTCCACTTAGGGTGCCCCCCTCACCCTGGGTGGAGCATTTATTTAATAACCTGTCGGGGATAGCAGGTGAATTCCATCTTCAATAGCAAAAAACTTTTTTATTTGAAATAGGGCAACAAGCGCCCTGTTTTCTTCCTATATTTGCAACAGGCATCGTGCTCATAGTCTATTCGCGGATTATTTTTCTTCGGATGCGTTCAGCCTCCACACGGCAAGCAGGAAGAACATGGCTGCATAACCTGCCAGCGCCGCAGATGGAATCAGAACGGATTCAAAACCAAGCCCGCGCGCGCAGATGTTTTCAAACCCATCCATGCCCCATGCCACGGGAGAAAGATGCCCAATGGCTTGAAAGGTTTCGCCGGTGAATTCAAGCGGAACCCATGCGCCGCCCAAGCCCGAAAACATGAACATGGGGATTAGCGAAAAGGTAATGGCTTGTTCTTCAGTCTTTGCCAATATTCCGATGAGCAAGCCGAGGGCTGAAATACATAACGCAGCGCAGAATGCAACCAACATGGTGGCACTGGGTAGGCGTAAATAATTCACATTCAACACAAACTGACCGAAAATAATCAGAATCGTAAATTGAGAAAAAATAAGAAGAAAGATTGCCAGGTGGTGACCAAGCAAAATATGAATTCGGCGCGTGGCGGTCGTCAACAGGCGTTGCAGCGTGCGTGACTTGCGTTCGGTAACAATGATCTGCGCCGCAGTCAACAATCCGGCGATTGCGAATTGCAGCATCATGCCAGGGGATGTGTGAGCCAGAGCACTGCTCTCGTTGCTCGTTTCCTGGAGTGCAAGGCTGGATGTTTCATTGATCGTGATCGGCGGCTCATCCCAGGCGGAAAGTGTTTGCTCGAAAGCATAGTCGAACGGCACACCTTCCAGTTCCATTTTCTCCAGGATGGTTGCCGTACGAACTGCGCCATCCACACGACTGGAAACAGTGAAAAGTTCCGCTTCAATTGTCGTCCAGGCTTGCGTCCCAGTGTCGGCAAAAACAATCAGCCGCACAGTTTTATCTTTCAAGACTGCCCTGCCATAACCATCCGGGACGATTACGGCGGCTGCCAAATCTCCATCTGCAACCAACCTTTCAAGGTCAGAGGGAGAGAGGAATAAATTCTCCTCCAGACGGATGACTTCTGACTCAGACAGCAGGTCATGAAGTTCATCCGTGATCCAATTGTCATCCTGCGAGATATAGCCGACTGGGAGGCGTGAGTCAGAGTCGTTGCCCCCAAATCCGCCAAAGGCGTAGCCGAAGAGGAACGTGAACAGGATCGGCATGATGAGCAGAAACATAAAGGTTTTGAAGTCACGCGATAATTGCACCAGGTCTTTGAGTGCGATGTCGAAAATGCGGATCATGGTTTGCTCCCTAACTCAGATAAGCCGAAAAAAAATACCGCTCTTTGCGTTCTTTACAGTGAGCATGTATTGATTAAACATACCGTCTATTGAATCGCCACACGCCAATGATGAAGAATGCCACGCTCCACAAAAGCGATGCCAGCATGGTGGTTAGCACACCAGAGATCGGCTCGCCATTCATTGACTGCATTAATCCGCGTATAGCCCAACCCTGGGGCACCAGCAAAGAAATGGTGTCTCCCATTTTATTTGCAATGGCAGAGTTCATGGCAAAGATTTTGATCATTCCCATCATGCCGGTCACAGTCAGCACACCGCCAAAGATCACACCACCCTGCTTGGTATTTTTGAGAAAAGAGTTGACGAAGATTCCGAACGACGATGCGCTGAAGATGATCCCAACTGCCATCAATGCCACAGACAGGAAGTCACCCCATTGAATTCCGAAGATCAAGTGCGCGGCAACAAGTAAAACAATCACCTGTACAGAAACGGTCATGAACACCGATAAGAGTTTACCGGTCAGGATGGTTGCCTGAGATGTGGGCGTGGTGAACAAGCGGGGAAGAGTACGCTCCTCTTCCTCTTTGAGAATGCTTTGCGCCGTAGATGTGCCTGTGAAGAAGGCATAGAAAACCATCATTCCACCCATGATCGGTCCGATGATCGTCAGCAGAAGATTTTGGGTTTCCGCCGCTTCATTCTTTGAACCATTAAGATTTTGGGTTTCCGCCGCTTCATTCTTTGAACCATTAGACGGATTGCGGACATCTAGCAATTCACCCTCTGGGTCATCGCTCTCAGCCAACGAGACATTCAGATATTGTTGAACGACCTGCCCAGCCAATACAGATTCATTTGTATCAGCTTCGTCAAGGAAAACATTCACGGCGATTTTGACACCCGCCATTCCATCCATAAAGCGGTTGAGAATGGAACGCATGATCGCTGGACCAATGGTAAGTGTGGGGTCTTGGTAAAACTCAATCACGGCTTCCCCGTGCAAATTGATGGGAAAAATCTGTCGGGATGATGATCGCCACCTGGGAAGATTGGCTATCGACCGCAGCGCGGGCAGATTGAGCACTGGTCGCAAGCGTGATTTCGATCAGATCCGCCATGTCTTCGCTTTGCAGGATGCTGACAATCAGATCACCCATCGTATCGGCTTTTTTACCGCCGGGAATATTTTTTGGGTTGACCTGAAATTTAGGTCCGCCCGCATCCAAATTGGCAATCACAACCTTGGTTTTCGGCAGGGTGAACTCGCCATCGCTGGCAATGGTACCGAACATGAAATAAAACATGCCTGTCACCAGAAGCGGCACTCCAAACATGAAAACGACTGCAAACGCGCTGCGAAAAGAGCGGGTCATGTCTTTCAGGGCAATGTCAAAAGCTTTCATATTATTATCCCCTTAATCGCGCAGGGCGCGCCCTGTCAGGTGCAAGAACACAGCTTCAAGGTTTGGTTCGCGGATGTCAATAGAGGTGATACGGATCGAGAGAGCTGCCGCCGCCTCGAACAAATGCGGTAAAACTTGATTGCTATCCGCCACCAGCACGGTGACCAAGCCATCTTCCGCCGAGACACGAGACACCCCGTCAATATCCTGCCAGACCTTCATCACATTTGTGCCGTCGCCATTCAAGGTCAGATCAATGCGTGTTTGCTGTCCCACCAGTTTAACCAATTCATCATGCGTTCCGCTGGCAATCAATTTACCGTGATCCATGATGCCAATATGATCGGAGAGTTCCTGTGCCTCTTCCATATAATGAGTGGTGTAAAGCACAGTCATACCTTCGTCCTTTAATTTCACAACACTGTCGAGGATATTGCGCCGCGACTGAGGATCAATGCCGACAGTTGGTTCGTCCATATAAATGACTTTGGGTTTGTGCAAAAGCGCCACGCCGATGTTAACGCGACGCTTCATTCCGCCTGAATACTTGCCAACGCGCTCATTGGCGCGGTCGCACAAACCGATCACATCCAATACTTCATCCACGCGCAGTTTGAGTTTTGATCCACGCAAGCCGTACATTTTGCCCCAAAAGGAAAGATTTTCTCGCGCGGTCAAATCCTCGTATAGGGCAATATCCTGTGGAACTACGCCCAGCGCCGATTTGACGCCCGTGGGATCAGAAGAAATGGAATGTCCCATCACGCGCGCATCACCAGTATTTGGGCGCAACAAACAAGATAGCATGGAAATGGTTGTTGTCTTGCCTGCTCCGTTGGGTCCTAGCAAGCTGAAAATCTCACCTTGATTTACGTCAAAACTAACTCCTTGAACCGCATGATTTCCCCCGAAAGATTTATATAAATCCAGAACTTCAATTGCAGGTACGTCACTCATTAAGCACTCTCACTGTATATGAAATGGGGTTCTTGCGCTTTTATGGTGTGCAAGCAAAACATATCTGCCAATCGGCGCAAATAAATACAAACCACGTTGTTAAGTATAGTCTTGCCGTTGCCGTCAGGCATTCTATTTAACGTAAGTTGCTACCTTGAGATTCAATTAAGATGGAAAACTTCTTTTTGCCGCGAATTACACAGATTTTCACGAGTTGAAAAAATCTGTGCAAAGTAGCGAAACACCGCACTGGCGCGCAGCGCAAGGGTTTGAGATTTCTTGATAGGGTGGCAACTTGGGTTATTTATGCAAAAAAGACTTGGCTCGGCGCATATATATGACTATACTGCAAAAACCCATCAAACACAAAGGGAACGCTCTTCACTTACTAACCTTTGTGTCCTTCATGTCCTTTGTGTTTAAAGACCTTTTTGCAGCGCGCTCATCTGTTGTTTTCGATTTTTCAAGCATCGTCTTTGTAAGAGATAAGATATACTCGCGCACATGAATTTACAAAAGCCCACCCTCGACCCACATATCTCAGCGCCAGACAGCAACGAATACTTCAACTCCATCAGCCATTTAATCGGCGCGATCCTGTCCATTTCAGCGCTGGCAGTCTTGGTCACTTTAGCGGCGATGAACGACAAACCCGCACATGTGATCGGCTTTACAATTTACGGCACAAGTCTGTTCCTATCCCTGTTGTTTAGTTGTCTGCTGCATTTCTTTTTACTCTTTGGAAAATATCTGCGCGTCTTCGGCATTCTCGACCATAATGCAATTTACCTGCTGATCGCGGGCACTTATACGCCATTTTGTTTGACAATCTTTAGCGGGGCGACAGGCTGGGTTTTATTTGGCATTATTTGGAGCCTGGCTGTCTTTTTCATTACACTCAAATCCATTTTCTTTGCAAAGATTTCAGTTCTGATGTCCAATATCAGCTTTTTGCTGATGGGCTGGATCATTGTCTTTTTGATCGGACCCATTTATACCCAACTTGGCATGGGAGCCATCTCCCTGCTAATCGCGGGCGGACTTTTCTACACGATTGGCGCATTAATCTTTGCGAACGGAAAACCAAATCCATTCCCGCCGTATTTTGGAAATCATGAAATCTGGCATTTATGCGTTCTGGCAGGCAATACAGCTATGTTCCTTGTAATGCTACTTTATGTTTTGCCGTATCCACAGGGATGATTGCCAGAATCCGATATGCGGGGAATAAAACGCGCCAATCATAAAAATGGGGGAACATATCATCACCCAAAAGTTTCAATTTTATATCAGAGAGCACATTATTGTCTTTTGTTCGTGTACAATTCTATTATTAATAAAGGGTTAACTCATGCGTATTGCTTTTATCTCTGACATTCACGGAAACTTCACCGCATTTCAAGCAGTGCTTGCGGATATTCAAACACAATCCATTGACCAGATTGTTTGTCTGGGCGATGCTGTAACCTTGGGACCACAACCCCGTGAGGTATTGAATGCCTTAAGAGAGTTGAAGAATTGTCTATTTATTAAGGGCAACCACGATGCGGCTACGCTAGACCCTGAAGGCGCCATACAGTATGAAGTTGCAAACCACCTAATTTCAGACTTACATTGGTGCAAAAATCAACTATCGCCAGATGACCTACGGTTCATTGATTCATTCAAGCCAATGCACGAAATCAATTTACCCCGCGGCAATCATATCCTTGCCTTTCATGGATCACCGCTTTCATTCACCGATATTATCCAAGCGACAACCCCCAACGAATTATTAGACAGCTACCTAGAAGGGCAAAAAGCCAACATATTCATCGGCGGACATTCGCACATTCAAATGGTTCGCCGCCATGACTATAAACTTGTCCTAAATTCAGGCAGTATTGGCAATGCGTTTAAGTTTGCCTACTCGCCGGGTAAACCAGTACATTTACTGCCCTGGGCAGAATATATGATCATCAATCAAAGCGAGAATTCATTGGGCATAGATGCCCGCCGTGTTTATTTTGATATAGATGAATTACTCAAAAAAGTTAAAGAAAGCCAGTTGCCCTGCGCTCCCTGGTGGCTCAATCAATACTCAGAATAATAAGACAGAAAGGGGGAAACAGCCCATTGGCGGCAATCAGACTGAGGCATCCTCCTGAATGAATAAAACCCAGATTCGCGCCGATTGGCATAGATTAGCAGGTAACCTTTGCAAATATCCAATGCGGCAACACCAGCGGGTACTTCCTCCAAAAAACTAACATAATTACAGCAATTCCAAATCTAGGCGGGATTTTCCTCACATTCAGCGCCGCCCCGACGTGAACGTCGGGGCTATTTGTACGAAGCCCGCTACGCGTAGCGCGGCGTGCGGTCATCGCGTTTCAGATTTGGAATTGCTAACATAATTACAAGTTCGTTGCAAAATAAATGGGGTAAAATTAAATCACGCAAAAAATACTGTAAATTACACCCAGCAATAATCTATAATACGGAGGTAAGGCAATATGTTTGTTACAAAGAACCTTTACCAGAACGATGAATCATGGAAAAACGAATCACTTGGACATTCCAAAGAGACAATTGGTGGATGGGGCTGCCTGCTTACATCTGCCACCATGATGCTCAATGGAATTGGTTATAACGAAACCCCTTTAACTGTCAACGAGAAAATGAAAGGCGCTGGCGGATTTCAAGGGGCGTTTTTTATCCCCAGCGTCCTCCCGTACATTTGGCCCAATTGCGCCTATCAAGACATGCAGCCCTGCGAAACTTCACCCGCGCCCACTTCACTGATCGATGCGGCAGTTGCAGCAGGCAAACCCGTCATCCTGCAAGTGGACTGGAACAAACAAAAAGGCTTACAAACCCATTTTGTGGTGGTAAAGGAAAAAAGGGGAGATGACTATGTAATTTACGATCCCTATAAATACAGCGGTGATGGTCCCGACAAGGACGTACTGCTTACCACCCGCTATAAATATAATGGCGCAAAACTGGCTGCCGAGATCAGCGCGGTCTTATGGTTTAACTCATATAGCACCACACCGCCCGAACCGCCAAAAATAGAAAAAGTGACTGTGCCTGCTGAAAAATACATCATCTACGCGGGCGAAGATGACCTTGCGTTACGCGCTGAACCATCTGTCGGCGGATATTTATGGAAACGCATGTTGGTTGAAACCGAGTTGATCTGCCTCGAACCCAAAGCACAAGTCAAAGCAAAAATCGGCGTGCAAGGTCAGTGGATTCAAGTACAAGATCCAAAAGGCGATCAGGGATATGTGGCTGGTTGGTTTGTTTCTGAGCAAAAAGGAAAGCCTGCCTCCTCTTCAACTCCGACGACTGTGGCGGCTCCTGCACCCAAGCCTGGCGCTGCGCCCAAGCCTGCTCCCGCCGCACCAGCTCCCGCCGCACCCGTCCCTGCCGGCGCGTTGGCGCTCTACCCCACCGAAGAATTATCCTTCCGCACACAGCCCATCATCACCCCCGAAACTTTAATTCGCCGCGTACCCACATCTGAACAACTGATCTGTCTTGAACCTGCGAACCAGACCATTGCAAAAGTTGGCGTACAAAATCAATGGCTCAAAGTGCGCAGCGCAGATAAAAAGGAAGGCTATGTTGCCGCGTGGTATGTGAAATACGCGGGAGGCTCCACCGCACAAACAGCAACGGCAGCCACCCCCGCAACTACAACCGGAACGAATAAAGTGAAAACCACCGTTGAAATGGTCTCCTTGCGCAACCAGCCGGTTGTGAGTGACGCCACCCTCGTCAAACGCGTACCGATTAACTACGAATTCACCATCACCGAAGCGGGCGGCGAAGCAAAAATCGGCGCAAACGATAAGTGGATCAAGGTCAAAGATGCGACTCATGAAGGATATGTTGCTGCCTGGTTCGTCTCGCGCTAACTTGAGAACAGGTCATGGCAGATACAAGCGCCTCACGCAAGACTAAAATTTTCATTTCCTACTCGCGTAAAAACAAACTTTTTGTACGCAAGTTAAACAAAGCCATTAATGAGAGTGGCATTGAGTCATGGGTTGATTGGGAAGGCATTCCCCTTAGCGCCGATTGGATGGCGGAAATTACAGCCGCAATCAAGGCAAGTGACGCGTTCGTATTTGTAATCAGCCCAGATTCGCTCAAATCCAAAGTCTGTATGAATGAATTGGAATTGGGTATTCAGTACAATAAAAAGATCATCCCCGTTTTATACTGCGCTCCTGAAAAAAGGCTGAAGATGCACCCCAAGTTGACTTCGACCAACTGGGTTTATATGCGTCCCCAAAAAGACGACTTCAAAGCCATGATGCCCAGGCTTGTTGAAAGCATTCAAACCGACCTAGGCTGGATCAAACAACATACCCGCCTCTTACAACGCGCCACAGAATGGGAACAGAAACAACGCAACAAAAGTTACCTGATGCAAGGCTCAGACCTGAGCGACGGCGAACAATGGATGATCGAAGCAACCAAAGACACAACGCGCGCTGTCGTCCCCATTCAGGCTGAATATATTGACACCAGCCGCAAAGATGCCGTAAAACGACAAAGAAACCTGACCATTGGGGTCGGCTTTGCAATGGTACTCAGTATCATTCTTGGCATCTTTGCAATTGGACAATGGCGCAAAGCCGAAGATAATGCAGTGCTTGCTAAAAACAGCGCAGCCACCGCCATTGCCAACGAAAACACCGCCGCAACCCAGCAGGCACGCGCCGAGGAAAGTGAGGCGCACGCGCTTCAAAATGAAAACGAAGCCAAAGCACAGCGCAGCGCCATGCAGGCAGGCATTTACGAAGGACGCTCCGGCGAATTGTTTACCAGCACCTTGCTGGCGCTTGAATCGTGGCAGAGACTCCCCTCTCAAGATGCCGAAAACATACTGCGGCATAATCTTGCCCACATGGCTGTTCCTGTGGCGCAAGCACAGCGCAAGGGCAGAATATCGAGCATCTTTCCAAGCGCCGATGGCAAGTATTTTGTCACAGCCAGCGATGATGGCTCAGCCTGTCTTTGGACATTAACTGGCGAGCAAAAATACTGTGTACAGCACAATGATGTTGTAAATGACGCCCTGCTCAGCGCAGATAATAAATACCTTATCACCGCGGGAGTAGACGGGTTTGTAAATCTCTGGGATGGAAAAAACGGAAAGCCGATCAAATCCTTTGAGTTCAAATCCAACGTCTGGGATATTGCCCTCAGCAGCGACAATGTATGGCTGGCTGCCGGGCGTGAAGACGGGGGGCTGACGCTGATTGACCTTGCCAAATTGAAGGAAGAAGTAAGTTTCAAGATAGGCTCCAATGAAATTTACACACTTACCTTTGACCCAGACAGCAAGTGGCTTGCACTTGGGTTAAATAGCGGACAGATCACCCTATGGCGTGTAAATAGTGGAGATTCGGTACCGGGTCCCAAACATAACGCCGGAGTTCACAAGATCGAATTCAGTCCCGATGGGAAATGGCTGGTTTCTGTAGGTCCAGACAATACAGCCCGCGTAGCACAAACGATTTCGGCAGGCACAAAATACATTCTGACACATAATGACTGGGTGGAAGATGTTGCCTTTTCACCAGACAGTTCATGGTTCGTCACCGTCGCAGATGACAAACTTGCGCGTGTCTTTGAAACAGAAACAGGGCGTGAAAAGTTCCGTATGCAGCATACGGGGTTTGTCAGCAAAGTAGATGTAAGCCCCAACGGACAATGGATCGCAACCACAGGCTTTGATGGCAGGGCGCTTGTTTGGGATGCCGCCACAGGAACACTGGTAAAGGAAATTATCCTGGAGACAACCGGCACAGCAATCACATTTTCAGTTGACAATAATCAACTGATCGTCGGCGACGTTGATGGAACTATCAGCATTTGGGATATTTCAAGCCTAAGCGCGCGCGCTGGTTATATTGAATTTTCCGACTTTATCCACAAGGCAAAGTTCAGTTACTCAGACGAGTGGGTGCTCTTCAACACAGATGACCAAAACCTATGGCTTGTTCCCACAGAGCAATTGACAACGATTCGTAATGGCACACTGGGAACAAAACTTCTGGCACTTCAAAGCATCAGCAACCAAACCAAGGTCAGCTCAGATTCAAAATGGATTGCATTCACCGAAAACTACGCGCACACTGCCAATCTTTTCAACATTGAAACCTCAGTTAAGCACACCCTGCCGCATGAAACAGACGTGAGCGGCATTGCCTTCAGCGGAGATGGAAAACTTTTTGCAACTACCCGCGAAAAAGGAACAAGCGTTTATATCTGGGATGTGGAAAGCGGACAGCAGGTCGAGGAAATTCAACTTAATAAAACCGCATTCACAATTTCATTCAATCCAATTGACTCGACCCTTGTCATCGGATTGAGTGGAAAGTTTATTGTTTGGGATCTTGCCAACAAAAAAGAAATCGCTTCGATTGAACAAATTGGCGACCTCAAATCACTAACCTTCAGCAAAAACGGTCGCTGGCTTGCCACCACCAGCAGCGCGGGCGGCATCTCCATCTGGGATATGAGTCAGGGACTGCCCACCAAGCCTGCCTATAAATTTCTGCAAGGCGGAAGCATCACATCACTTGATTTCAGCGCCGACGAAAAATTACTTGCCTCAGGCGGCTCCAATGGGTATGCCTACCTTTGGGACCTTGCCGTGGGAGAAGAACGGGCGCGCCTGCCACACAGCAACTCAGTGAGCAGCGTAGCCTTCTCACCCAATAACAAGGATCAACTCCTCACTGTTTCACTAAAAACTGTGCAGGTTTGGGATGTGTCGAAGATGGAATTTATCACCACAGAAAAAATTAACGAACTGGCATGTGCAAAACTGCAAAGTAATTTCTCAGAAGACGACTGGGTATTTTTCTTTCAAGATGAAAAATACCGCCTGATATGTCCAAACCTGCCTGCAAGTGAAAACTAAAATTATCGGAGAAGCCAATATGGAAACTCAACCGCAACAAGTTACACCTATTTTGGAAGTCGCCTGGGTGCGTTTTGCCCAACTGGACGCCGCCTCGAGCAGGCGGGCAACATCACATCTCCGTATGCGGCGCTGGATTGCGGCATTCGGGGTTCTGGCAACCCTGTTTGCCATCCTGACCGAAATCTATCCTGCAAACTTTTCGCCTCTGGGCGGGCTGGTTTTGAAACTATTGCTGATTGCCTCGCCTCTTTTAGCCTCTGGGCTGGCTGCATTTGTAGGCAAGTTCTATTCAACCGGTGACTGGCTGGTGGCACGCGCTGGCGCAGAGGAAATCCTAAAGGAAATCTACGCCTATCGCACCATCCTGCAAAAAACACGAACGCGGCGCGCCTGGCTTGAAAAAAGACTGGAGGAAATTATGCGCTCCGTCTATCGCGGAATGAACGGTGAAATGATCCTTGAGCCTTATAAAGGCGCTCTCCCCCCTGCGCCGCGCTTTAGCCCCGAATACCCTGACAGCGACCCAGGCTTTCACGACCTAACCGGCAATGAATATTTCCGCTACCGGCTTGAAGACCAATTGGGTTGGCACACTCGCGAAGTAAACCGCAGACAAAGGGAGCGAACCCGCCTGCAATGGTTGATCCTCTTTTCGGGCGGTATGGGCGCGCTGCTTGCCGCATGGGGACCACCCATCGCCTTATGGGTAGCACTCTCCGCCGCTTTCACCTCGGCATTCATCGGCTGGCAGGAACTACGCAGTCTTGATTCAGTAGTTCGCAATTACAGCAAGGTCATCATGGAATTGACCATCCTATCCAATCACTGGAAGAACCTGGAGACCGAAGAACAAGACCAGACCGAGTTCTATAAAGTAGTGCGCTCCACAGAAGATATTTTATGGGGTCAAAATGTAGAATACATCAAAGCGATGCAGGAAGCCTTGCGCGAGTCTGATCTGGAACAGGAAGCCAGCCTGATCAACCGTGTAATCCAGGAACAACGTGATTCAGACCTGCGCATGAAGAAATCTATGGAAGATGCGATTATCGATCAAACAACAAAGTCGATCGATGAGATGGAAGAAACGCTGAACGAAAAGTTCAAGGAAGTGTTGGGTTCACTGTCTGAAGAAGCCTCCTCTGAAGTTGTGCAAGCTGAACTTGCCGCCATGCAGGAAGCGATACAGGAAACCGCGCAAAACATAGCGGAACGTATTGGCTTAAGCCTTGCGTCCTCTCTCAAAGCGATCCAGGCAGAGTTTGATGGCGTAGAAATTGGAGGAAACACTCCCCCGAGCGTGCTCAACGACCTCATGTCCCGCTATCCAAAAACAACTGAAGCAAAGGGATAAAACCCTCCCTGAGGTGATATTATGACCGAAACAACCCCGTCCACCCCGACAGAGCCCATCAAAAACGGCGATCAAGTTTTAGCGCCAACACAAGCGCCTGCCGCCACGCCTGCGAAATCAGAAAACACAACAAAGATCATTTCGGCTCCTGGCACCAAAGCAGATGAAACATCCCGTCCGGTACGTCCGGAGGCGCGCCCGCACGCTTTTGTGGTCATGCCTTTCGGTAAAAAGAAAGGCGGAGACGGGTCACTATACGACTTCAACACCATCTATCAAACCCTGATTAAACCCGCCCTGGAAGATGCAGGTTTTGAAGCCTTCCGCGCAGATGAAGAAACCTCATCTGGTGATATTTTGACCGACATGTTCCAGGAGTTGTTGCTCGCCGACCTGTGCATCTGCGACCTGAGCATTGACAATGCCAACGTGTATTATGAACTGGGCATCCGCCATGCCTTCCGCAAACGCGGTGTTGTTCACATCCAGGCTGGGCGCGCGTATATGCCGTTTGACATCTTCAATGTCCGCACGCTCCCCTACCACATCACCCCCGAAGGCGTGCCCGACCCAGCTTTTATCAGAACAGATATTCAAGCCATTGCGCGCATGACCAGAGACACCTGGGCATCAGACCGCGACGCAATTCACAGCCCAATTTTCAACCTGCTCACTGGATTAAAAGAACCAGAACGAAGGACACTGCGCACTCCACTGGCAACCGGCTTTTGGCGCGAATACAACGAGTGGAAGGAACGGGTAACTGTTGCTCAACGCCAAAAGCGCATTGGTGACATCTTGCTACTTACAGAAGAGATCCAAAACCCCCTTATCAAAGAAGAGGCAATTGGCGAAGCAGGCAGGGCGCTTGCCAACATGGGACGCAATGAACTTGCGCTTGTGCAATACCGCAAGGGATTGGAAGCGAACGCCAGTAATTTGACGTTCCGACGCGAAGAGGCATTCCACCTCAACCGCCTGGGGCGCGTAGATGAAGCCATTGTCAAGATCGAAAACCTGCTGACTGACTTTCCAAACGACACAGAAGCCATCTCTTACCTAGGCAGAATTTACAAGGAAATGTGGGCGGATTCATGGAAGCAGATTACTGATAGAGCCAAACGCATGAAATGCGCGTTCGAATCCTATCACTGGCTAATCAAAGCCGCTGATATTTACATGAAGGGCTTCCATATTAACCTCAATTATGAATACCCTGGAGTTAACGCGTTCACCCTTTCCACAATTGTTGTGCATCTTGCCGATAAATTTGACGACAAAAAAGACCCGGACCCCGATATTGCCCGCATCCGCCATAACCTGCCTGAATTACGCGGCGCGCTGATCTTTGCCCTCGAATCTAGAGCAGAGGATGACAGGGCAGATTATTGGACACTGATCTCCCTTGCCGAATTAAGGGTCCTCACCGCAGAAAATGTATCCAGTGTGGCGCGCGCCTACCGCAAGGCGATTACCGCATCACGCCGTAATCTGTTTTTCCTAAGTTCATCTTTGGCACAACTGGAGATTCTCAAAGCCGTTGGTTTGCGTGAAGAATTTGTAAAAGTGGGTATTAAGACCATCAAGGAAGAAATCGCGCGAACCAGCAGCGACGAAAACCCGCACCTAGCCGGTAAAAACAAACCCAAAAAGGCAAGCCAGGACGGGCGCGCCTTCCTTTTCAGCGGATACATGGTTGATTATCCAAGCAAGGAAAAGAAAACCTTTCCGGCAGAAAAAGAAAATGAAATCCGCCAGGAAATTCAGACCAAGCTGGAAAGTTTCACTCTCATCGCTGATGATCGCGCATTTGTGGGCGGGCTTTCAGCGGGAAGCGAAATCCTCTTTGCTGAAATTTGCATTGAAAAAGGCATAAAAGTAAAAGCCTACCTGCCGCTGCCTGAATCAGCCTACATCCGCAAATTTGTTTCCCCGGGCGGCGATGCTGGGTGGAGCGCTTCTATAAAGTCCGAAACAACCCGCTGGTCGAAGAGTTTTATCAAATGGAAAATATGGGACTTCCAAAAGATGGAGATGATGCCTACGAACGCAACAACCGCTGGGCATTATATTCATCCCTTGGTCACGGCATAGACAAATTGCACCTGATTGCATTATGGAACACGCATGGCGACAAACCGAAAGACCTAGATGCCCGCCTTGTGCAACACATGGTTGAACTAGCCCGAGACTTGGGCGGCTCGGTCGAGCAACTCAGCACTTCGAAATATATGCAAAAAACCATGGACAATGTTTGGGAAAGAAGTAAGCGCCAGATTTCTTTCAACACAAAACCCGCCAAGTCAACTGGCGGGTTTCATTTTTTCTGCGGCTTTCTCTTTTGGATAGGGCCAGATCTCACCTTTTACACCTTTTGCCAGAAAAAAATCTCCAGCCCGAACAGTGACAGGACCTTCAAAGGTATGCACGGTTACCATGCAGTCTTCATCGCCATTTGTCACATCAACAAGCGGCACAAGCAACGTAATGGCGCGTTTCACACAAAAACCCGGCGCAGTGACATGATAGGTTTCATCAAAAATGCGCGCATCAATTGGCCACATATCATCAGGCTTGTCCAGCTCACTGACCAGTAAATCACCTTTTTTGACTGTCAACTTTGAACCCCAGGGAGTGGCTACTTCCATAGTTTGAGGCTCATCCTCTTTGGGAATAAAAGGAACTACATGACGCAAAACTGTGCTGCGGTACGGTTTGAAATTCAGAGAGTTTATTATCGGATTATCAGACAGCAGAACAACAGGATTATTCATAAAGAAACTCCAATATTATCCATAAGTTATTATTATAACTGGCAAATAAACCGCTTTCAGGCGAATTTTACGCACTCCTTATAACAACACAGCTACTCAAAAAAATTACTGACTTGCAACGCCCCTCTCCCTGTGCTATAAGAGATGAATTACTGGTAAACCGGAGACCACTATGCGCCACCTATTTTCAAAACACATCATCACAGTTTTTATCACACTAATTTTCACTTCCCTTGCTTGCTCATCACTCACATCGCCTGCTCAACCAAAAACAAGCTATCGCTACGACAACCTCCCAAACGCGGAAAGAAGCGACAAAACCGTCGCCGAATTTCGCGCCATCTCGCAATGGGGAAAAACCAGCATCACGTACTACTTCATCAACGGAACCGAAAAAATCAACGGAAATGCCGAACGTGACCTGGTCCGCGCCGCCTTTGCGCTCTGGGCAGATGAAACCCCACTGACCTTTACCGAGGTGGCTGATGCTGCCCAGGCAGACATTGTCATCGGGTGGGCGGAAGGCGAACATGGCGACGGAGACGCCTTCGACGGACCCGGCGATGTGCTCGCACACGCCTCCTATCCAAACCCATACGAAGATAGGCAGGTCTTCCTCCACTTTGACGATGCAGAAAGATGGGTGAACAGCAACACTCAAAACGTAGACCTGCTAACCGTCGCCGCGCACGAGATCGGGCATACCCTGGGGCTGGACCACAGCAACGACCCAAACGCGCTGATGTATCCATCGTACTCCGAACCACACCGCTTTCTTGGGCAGGATGATATAGCAGGGGCGCAATCACTCTACGGACTCGCCGCGCAACCCGCCGAATCACCCGAAGCACCTCCACAGGGCGCAACCCCTCCCCCCAGTAAAAATCAAGACAGCGACAAAGACGGCATCGCAGACGAAGATGAGATTCTGCGCACAGGCACAGACCCCAAGAAAGCCGATACCGACGGCGACGGAATCAACGACGGCGTGGAAGTCATCTATCGCATGAATCCGCTGGACGCGGACATGGACAAGGATGGCGCAAGCGACGGACAGGAAGTTGCCCAAGGCAGCGACCCATTCTTCCCAGACCAGGCGGCAGATGTTTCACCAGAGCTAACCAAAGAAGTGAGTGATTTCATCACAAAAGCCATTCAATTGCAGGTCGAGGCATATCGCCAGGGCAATGCAAACATCGCCGCGCCGATCATGGCTGGCAATATTTTCGCCACGCTCGAAAGCGACATCGCATCTCTTAACGAGCAGGGCTTTGCTCAAATCTCAGAAATGGATTTTTACAAAAGCTACATCAAGGACATCCGTGTGCTTAGCAACACAAGCCTTCAAGTAGACACATGCGAAGTATGGAGCACAAACATTTACCGCCGTTCTGATGGCGCGCTAATCCAAACCACCGACCCGCGTCTGTTGCCGCAAACCATCACCATTCAAAAGCTGGACCAGGGCTGGTTCATCACCGAAGTCAACTTCTTCGACGCGCCTGCATTTTGTAAGTAGAATTTATGAACAAACTCATCGTCATTGTCGGACCCAGCGGAGTTGGCAAAACCACGCTCGCGCGCGCATTATGTCAGCAGCGTGATTTTGCAATAGCCTACGAACAGCACAGTGAAAGACCCTTTCAGGCGCTCTTCAAGCAGGATCCAAAATACGCGCTTGCCAACCAACTAGACTACCTGCTTTTTCGCGCCGAGCAAGAACGGGATTTGCGGAATGGTACTCTACCCGCGCTGATGGATGGCGGACTCGATCTGGATTTTCACGGCTTCACCCGCCTCTTCCACGCTCATGGCTGGCTCACCGACGAAGAGTTTGGTCTGTGCCGACGGTTTTACGAGCATACCCGCAGCCTGCTTCCCCCGCCAGATTTGACCATCTCGCTCAACATCTCAGAAGAAACCATCAGCCAGAGACTGGCTGCTCGAAGCAGAATCAACATCGCATCAAGTGAAGATACAGCGGCGTTTAATTCATTTATCGCAGAATGGCTAAATTCGATCCCCGCTTCCCATCTGCTACATCTGGATGTTTCAGGTGAATCATCAAATTACCCCAAAAGCGTTCGCGCCATTTTGGACAGGCTGCAAGGATAATCATCCATGTACGCATGTCAACCCGCTTTGAACTTTAGGAGCACCACATAAACGCAATGACCACCCAATCACAAATCAAAAATCGTCAGTCCAAAATAAAATACTACTGGTCGCTGACCAAACCCCTGCAATCAGGATTGCTGCTTGCAACAGGTCTCGCTGGCTACATGAGCGCGCGCGCGCCAGTTTTTAGCATTGCAACCATACTTGAATTATCGTTGAGCCTGTTCCTCTCCATCGCGGGCAGCACTGTGCTCAACATGTGGTGGGATCGTGACATCGATGCCAAAATGGGACGCACACAAAAACGCGCCACCTCAACCGGGGTAGTAAGCGGCAATGAGGTGTTGACAGTTGGACTGTGGCTCTCGGTCGTCGGCGTTGGCTGGGCGGTGGCAATGGACTCGCTCTACGGGTTGGTTGTATTTGCGGGCTTATTCTTCGACGTGGTGATCTATAGCATGTGGCTCAAACGCCGCACCTGCTGGAGCATCGTCTGGGGCGGCATTTCAGGCGCCATGCCCATCCTCGCGGGGCGTGTTCTGGGTCTTGGTCAAATAGATTGGATCGGCGTCATGCTGGCGCTTGGCGTCCTGCTTTGGATTCCCACCCACACCCTCACCTTCAGCATGAAGTTCGCAAAAGATTACGAATCCGCCTGCGTGCCAACATTCCCCTCGACCTACGGGCTGGAAGCCACCCGCGCCACCATCGCCATTTCATCTGTGCTGGCGGCGGCGGCAATGGGCATTGCAGGCTACGGCATCGGCATGGATTGGGGCTTCCTGCGCCTGCTCGGCGTACTCTCTGCAGGATTGCTGATGCTGGCATTTGCCATCACCTTCAAACCGTCGGAGCGCGTCAATTTTGGGCTATTCAAATATGCATCCATCTATATGCTGGCGGCGATGATTTTAGTTGTGCTTGAGGTCATGTAGATCAGGCTTAAGCCTAACCTGCAAACTTCCATGAAAATGTCTTCCCTCGCCCGCGTTCTACTCCTGCTCACAGGCATTCTCGCTGCTTATCAAATTTCAGTCGGCATCAATGGCTTCACAACCATTCCGATCATCGCCTACACCATCGCCTTTGGCGTTCTCCTCATTGCTGGAATTCTGCTCATCATCTGGGGATTTGAAGTTTTGGATTCATCCGCCGTGGTCATTATCTCGACGATTATTCCACTCAGCCTGGCGGCGGGACTCGTCTGGCAGCACCTCGCTTCGCTGCGAACCCCATACCTGATTCTCACCATCATCGGTTTCCTCGCCGTAACCTTAACCCGCACCCAGCCCAGCCCAAATAAGACGCCTACCATCGTGATCGCCATCGTCCACGGCATTGCGGGGGTGACAATTTTCATACTGCCCATTATCCTTTCGGCGCAGGGCGTAACCAACCCGTTGTTCGCTCTCGTCGGCGTTGGCGGCGCATTGATCGGTCTGGGCGGACTAGCGCTTTCCTTCCTCAAAGCGGGCAAGCCCATTCTCCCCAAAGAAACCATCCTCAAAATCCTACCCACCATTTTATTCCTGATGACCCTGTGTTTTGTGCTGGGATTCAAATACGGGTAAATTCAAACCACAAAAGGAAAAAACATGACGAACACTTTCTTCCTGATCGGCTCCCTGCTGGCTGGGTTTTCTGTCGCAATGGGCGCATTCGCCGCGCACGCCGCGACCAAATTCATGACCGAACAACAACTCGGCTGGATGGAAAAAGCCGCCCGTTACAACATGTATCACGCGCTGGCGCTCTTCGCCGTCGCCTGGGCGCTCACCCACTGGACATCACAGGCGAGATTACTCAACACCGCTGGCTGGTCATTCGTAGCGGGCGTGGCGCTCTTCTCTGGCAGTTTGTACATCATGGCGTTCACCCCCTTGCGGCTGGGATACATCACCCCCTTAGGCGGCGTCGCCTTCGTCCTCGGCTGGATTCTGCTCGCAGCCGCCACATGGAAAGGGTAAGTAAGTAAAAGCCATTCATCTATTACCCTTCGTGTACTTCGTGTCCTTTGTGTTTGAAGACCTTTTTGCAGTGAACTCACCGATGTAAAAAAATTAAATAAAAACATCCCCACCGTTTCGATGGGGATGTTTGCTTTTATCACACTTCTTTTTCAGATGAGCCAGAAGCTTTTCTCATCTGTTCTTCCTGTACCATGCGGATGCCGTTCTCCACCTGATTGCTCATCTTGGAGATTTGATCCTGCAATTTCATGAGCGTATCCACCACATAGTTGTCGGTGTCCACACGGGTGGTTTCGGCTTCGTTACGCGCTTGCGCTAGAATTTGCTCTGCGCGGCGCTGCGCTTCCTGCACAATCACATCTCGATCTATTAGTTGTTCGGCTTTATCACGCGACAATTGCAGGGTGCGGTTGGCTTCCTCTTGCGCCTGCGCCATCACGCGGTCACGCTGAGCCATCACTTGCTGGGCTTTCTTCACTTCTTCGGGAATCGCGATGCGCATTTGGTCGATCAATTCCAACATGCGGTCTTCATCCACGACGACATTATGCGTAAAAGGCACCGCTTTCGCGTCGTTGAAGAGTTCTTCCAATCGGTCAATGAGTTGCAGGATGTCCATAGGTTTTTGCTCCTTCAAGCAATCTTTATACTTTTAGCGCCTGAAGCGTTTCCTTGTTGTGACGTAAAATATCATTAACAACAGTTTGCAGGTCTGCTTTCTTTTCCTTTGCGTATTCTTCGATAAAACCGACAAGGTCATCATCCAGATAGATGGGAAGTTTCAAAACGACATCTGGACTATAAAACTTGCCTTGTTCACCTTTTGAGAAATCATATTTCTTTTTCATTTTCAACGCCTTTCGTGATACTGTTCGGCTTCATCATGCTCTGCTTTTCTTGCAGAAATTATACGAATAAGTGATGCGTGCGCGTCGTTTCCTCGAAATGTATGCACAACTACAAGAAGCACTTCATTTGATTCTGAACCTATTGTAATCCAACGATCTTCATTATCGCTGTGTTCATCATCATAAATTGATATGGCAAAAGGATCACGAAAAATCATGGCAGCGCGATCAAAGCTAATACCATGCTTACGAAGGTTTTGCTTTGCCTTTACAGGATCCCAATCAAAATTATATTGCATACGTTCTGCCTACCCAAAAAGATAAAGTGATTCTAGCACAAATTAATCACGCAATGCATTCGGCAGGGATTGCTCTCCCATATTAATTACCTTGGCTTGCAAAGCCACCTTGACATACGGTGGAACCATGCTGGAGACATCACCGTTGAGCATGGCAATCTCGCGCACAGTGGATGAGGACAAGAACGTGTGCTGTTCAGCCGTGATAAGAGCAATGGTCTCGATATCTTTCGCAAGGCGCTGATTTGCCAATGCCATGCGGAACTCAAACTCGAAATCGGAAAATACGCGCAAGCCGCGCACAACAACATGCGCCTCGATCTGATGGGCGAAATCAACTGTCAGACCGCTGTAGCCAGTGACTTTTATCTTCGGATTATCCTTGAATGCTTCCTGCACCAGTGAGATACGTTCGTCAGGCGAAAATAGCAAATTCTTCAATGGCTT
>JFJP01037649.1_pt1 | contig 24771 bp, 22 predicted proteins | sample 431651 | NCBI WGS metagenome assembly JFJP01 (sample SAMN02602958, study PRJNA72255) | Microbial mat metagenome, whole genome shotgun sequencing project. | biome: fresh water; feature: sink hole; material: water; isolation source: purple microbial (photo- and chemosynthetic) mats found in...
TCTTCCTCCTCCCCGATAATCCCGGACGCCGTATTTTGCATGATAGGTATAATCCCCATGGCCCGGTCTGAAAAGAGTGGCTATGGATTCATAGGATTTGGATTTTGCATCCTTATTTTCAATCAGAATCATAATAGGGGTTCCGGTAGTCTTGCCTTTGAATATACCTGAAATAATGATGGGGCAATCAGGTTCTTTTCTTGCTGTACTGGATACACCACCCTGCCCTGGTTTTCTTCTGTCAAGAGCCTTCTGCAGAGTTGGTTCATCAAGATCAAGCCCGGGGGGGCAGCCTTGAATAACGACGCCGATCCCCTTTCCATGAGACTCTCCAAAGGTTGTAATATTGAATGCCTTACCAAAACTGGATCCAGACATTAGATTAATCTCCTTTCGATGAGGGTTACAATTTCTTCCGGGGATAGCAAATCTGTTTTAATTTTTAAATCGGCAGTTTTTGCATACAAGGGCCTTCGTGTGTTCAGCAATTCTTCTGTTTCTTTTATCAGATCTTTAGATGTTAGAGATGGCCTTGAGGATTGGGTTGAGGGATCGGAATTCAACCTTGACAAGATGGTTTGAATATCTGCATCAAGCCAAATAGTATATCCATTTTTATTTAAAAAAATCAGGTTTTCCGAGTCTGTAATAATACCACCTCCGGTTGATATAACTATATCTTCCATTTTTATTGTATTCGAAAGAATTCCTTTTTCAATCTTCCGGAAATAATCCCAGCCATGGGCCTCAACAAGATTGGAAATTGTTGATCCTGTTTGCTGCTCAATTATCTGATCCATATCTAAAAATTTATAATTAAGACGGTCTGCAAAAATTTTTCCAATGATTGTTTTCCCCGTGCACCTGTATCCAATCAAAAAAAATTTCATTCTTTATAAGGCTTCAAATATTTCCCAATAATTAGGAAAGGATTTTTCAACACAGGTTTCATTTTCAATTTCAACACCTGGTATTATAAGCCCAGGCATGGAAAAAGCCATTGCGATCCTGTGATCATTAAAGGTCTCAATTGTAGCCCCTTTTGGTAAACCGCCTGTAATTTCCAGGAAATCATCACCTTGTCTGACCGAAATACCCATTTTTAAGAGCTGAGAAGAGACGGCATCAATCCGATCACATTCTTTTTCCCGAAGATGCTTAATATTATGAATCCGGGTCGTTCCTTTGGCAAAACTTGCAACAACGGCAATGGCTGGGACGGCATCCGGTGTATCAGACATATCGACATCAATCCCAATAAGTTCAGACCCGCAAACACCGATTTCATTTTCCTCAGTTTTAATCAAGCATCCCATCTGCTCTAGTATTCTGATCTGCTTCAAATCACCTTGGAGAGAATTTTTGCTGATATTTTTAACCGATACCATCCGTCCGGTAATGGCACCAATGGCCCAGAAATAACCGGCATTCGAGAGATCAGGTTCAACAAAGAATTCACCGGGGCAATAAGACTGCTGTCCTGGTACCTTATACAAGGTAGAATGAGTGCGATGAGCATCAACTCCGTATTTTTTCATGATATCTATTGTTAAATCAATATATGGAGATGAAACCGAAGGGCCGTCAAGGCTGATATCAAGACCTTTCGTCATAAAAGCCCCTATCATCAAAAGGGAAGACAGATACTGGCTGCTTTTTGAACAGTCAAGGGCGACAGCACCTCCCTGACGGTTACCACCACAGATATGAACAGGCGGTGTCCCCTTTGAGCCTTGTGCGCTTGTACGAATACCCAGAAGCATCAATGTATTAAGCAACTCAATCATTGGTCGCTCATGCATTCTTTCATCACCTGTCAGGATATATTCAGAATTTCCCAAGGCTGCAATTCCTGCCAGAAGGCGCATGGAAGTCCCTGAATTGCCGAGATATATTTTTTTTTCACAGGGTTTGGGAATCCCTCCAAACCCATTGACCCGGAAATACAGGTTGTGTATCTTGTCAATCTTGGCCCCAAAACATGTCAAAGCATTGATAGTCCATTTAATATCCTCACTTTCAAGAAGATTTTCAATCTTTGATATGCCGGAGCAAAGAGACGCACATATGAGCATGCGATGAGAAATACTTTTTGAGCCGGGTATCACAACCTTTTGATCTTTAATTTTTTTTGGAATTATCTTTTTCATTTAGGAGTTTCCATCCTTTAACACGGTTTTTCGCATCAGTTCAATGTCAGGGGTGATCCCCGTCCATAATCTGAATTGATGAGCGCCCTGGTGCAAAAACATGGCAAGACCGTCTATGACTGTACATCCTTTTGATTGAGCCTCATTCAGGAGCCTTGTTTTCAAGGGCGTATAAATAATATCCATCACAATGGTATGTTCATTCAGATAGTCCAAAGAAAAGGATAAATCAAAAATGTTAGGACTCATGCCGATGGGTGTTGTGTTGATCAGAATATCCGGTTGGATTTTATGAAGGTTTTCTTTATCATCTAATAAGAAAAAATCAGCGTCGTATTTTGCTGCAAGAGTTTCTCCTCTTTTTTTATTTCTGTTCACAATCACAAGATTCCCTTTTCCCTTGTAAATTCCATATGCTACAGCCTGAGCCGCTCCTCCCGAGCCAATAACACAGACTTTTTTCCCGCGGATGCCGAAAGGCTTCAAAGGCTCGACGGCAGCTTTGTAATCCGTATTGAATCCTTGAAGGAACCCTTCTTTGTTGATGACGGTATTGACTGCGCCGATAGCCGCTGCATCTTCTTCAACCCAGTCAAGATAGTCTATGATGGATTCTTTAAATGGTAGTGTAATGGAAGCGCCTTTGATATTTAAATTCTTGATGGCCTCGATGCTTTTCGAAATTCCGTCCGGTTCAAAAGCAAGATATACAGCATTGATATTGTGATATTGGAAGGCAAAATTATGAATAATAGGGCTTTGTGAGTGCTTGACAGGATTTCCAAAAATGCCATAAAGCGCTGTAAAAGAATCGATCATGCCTCATAGTCCTCTTTTACAAACACAGGATAGGACCCAAGAATTTTCAATAAAAGGGAATATTTTCGTATTTCTTTTATGGTTTCAACTAACCGTTGCTCTTGTTGATGGCCTTCAATATCCAGAAAAAAATAATAGCTCCAGTTCTGATGACGCGTTGGTCTTGATTCAATCTTCAACATATCTTTGCCTATAATAAGGAACCTTGTGATATTTCCTGAAACATCTTCTATTTTCGATTCTACGGTTTGAAGATCGAGGATGTGAGCAGATTTTTTTTACATCTTTTGGCTCGCCGGTTATGGACAATAAGTCATGGGAAACAGGCTCATAGTATTCTGCAAAGATGTTCAAATCAAAATCGCTGAACAGATCCAGAGGATGGTTTACAGCGCCTTCAATATCATCGATTTTATCTCTAAGCTTTTTTAAATCAAGTTCAACCATTTTATCCTTCTTTATGGAATCAGGAGGGTTCCTTTTTCAGGATAAAACTTTGAATCCTATTGCCATCCATATCTTTGACGGTTGCCGTCCACTTGTCAACAATAATGGATTCTCCGGACTGCGGGATTCTGCCAATCTGTTCCAGGAAAAATCCAGAAAAGGTATCATAGGTATTGGATTCCGGTAACCCAATATCAATTTCCTCATTCAAATCATAAATATTAATTCTTCCGGCAATCAGCCATTTATTGTCTTTAAGCCGGATAATGTCCGGCGTCATCCTGTCGGTTTCATCAATGATTTCACCTACAATCTCTTCAAGGACATCTTCAAGTGAAACAATACCGGCCACACCACCATGTTCATCCACGACAACGGCAAGGTGATTTTTATTTCGTTTAAAGTCCTGTAACAGGGAATCAAGTTTTTTAGATTCAGGAATGAAATAGGGTTTTTTTAAAATTTGTTTGATATCTAGAGGATTTTCGAAATTTGAGGTACATGCTTTCTGGAAACTTGCAAACAGATCCTTGACATGCAATATCCCAATGACATTATCAATGCTGTCCTCAATAACCGGAATTCTTGAAAATCCGGTCTGAAGAATTTTTGAGATGTCCACCGTCTCCGATATATCTATCACAAACATATCGGCTCTGGGAGTCATGATCTCTGAACACGAAGTATCATCGAATTCAAATATTTTGGTAATAAACTGTTTTTCTGCCGCATTGATTTCCCCATCTTTTTCAACAACCTCAACCATGGTCATGAGCTCATCTTCGGTGAATGTTCCATAGCGAGGATCTGTTTTTCCATTAAGTTTCGGTATTATATTCAATATGTAAATCAATGGAAAAAATAGTTTTGAAAACCAGAAAAGCGGGTGCACAACAATTCTGGCAACAAAAATATTATTGTTATTAGCATATGATTTTGGGAAGATTTCACCAAAAACCAGAATAAGTAATGTCATAATACCGGTAGCAATACCAACGGCATTGGACTTGAATTGTGAAATTGCAAGAGAGGTGGCAATGGATGAGGCGCCTATATTAACAACATTGTTTCCGATCAGGATGGTAGTTAACAATCTGTGAGAATCCTTCTTCATACTCAGAATCAACCTGCCGCTCACGGAACCGTCTTTTGCCAAGTGTAGGGCTTTGACTTTGCTGATAGTAAAAAGGGCTGTTTCAGAAGCTGAAAAAAATCCAGATAATAAAAGGCATACAACTAAAAGAAAAAATTCAATAGGCATTAAATCTAAAATTTCCCTTATTAATCAAAATAATTAGCATATTTATTGATAAAATGACCCACTCTAATAAAATTCAAGTTATAATGTCAAATTTATAATCAAAAATGAGATTATCTGAGAAGGTCAATTGCAATACCTGCGGCGTTTTTTGCAGCTCCTTTTTTTCCGAGTTTTTTTCTTACCAGTTCCAGCCGGGTTTGATAATAGTGTTCATGGCTGAGCATATAAAGGGATTTTTCATATATTTTTTCGGGGGTTACATCATCTTGGAGAAGTTCCGGCATTATTTCTTCATTTACAATCAAATTTGCAAGTCCGGCATATTTTACTTTAACCAGTAGCTTTGCGGCAAGAAAGCTTGCAATCGCCATTTTATATATCAGAAGGGTTGGAACAAGGCAAAGAGCCGCTTCAAGCGTTACAGTGCCTGATGCTGCGATGATCAGATTCGATTTATTAAAAAGTTGTTTGACAGGCCCATCAATGATTTCAAATAAATAAGAATACCCTGATTTATTGAGGCTTGTTTCGATTAATTCCTTTTTTATTGAAGAGGCTCTAGAAACAAGAAACCGAGTCTGGTTGTATCTTTGATGAATAAGACAGGCAGATCGAATCATGATATCGAGAAGGTTTTTGATTTCAGCTTTTCTGGAACCTGGGAGAAGCCCAATGATGAACGGTTCATTAACTTTGGAAGATACAGTTTTTGATCGAAAAAAAAATTGGGGGAAATTATCCGGATACTCGTCGACAAGAGGATTTCCAACATATGTGGATGGAATGCATGCCTTTTTAAACAACTTTTCTTCAAAAGGAAATATCAAAGCTGCATGATCAACATATTTTTTAATCTTAAAAAGTCTGGACTTTTTCCAGGCCCATACCTTGGGAGTAATATAATATAAAATTTTTACATTATAATGATCTTTCACATATTTGGCTGCCCTCAGATTAAATCCGGGATAATCCACAAGAATGATCAGGTCAGGCATGTGATGATTAAGTTTTTCCCTTAAGAGGTCAAACGCTTTTTTAATATGTTTGAACTGCATAAAAACTTCTGTAATGCCCATGGCCGAAAGTTTTTCGATATCATAAAAAAGGTCAACACCCTGTTGTTTAAGAATGGGACCGCCGATACCGGAAAAATAAATCTGGTTGTTCTTCTTCCTGATTTCCTCAATAAGTCGGCCAGCAAGAAAATCACCGGAGGGCTCACCGGTAAGAACCATGATATGTTTTAAGCTCAAAGGAAGGTTCATTTTATATCTTCATTTGTATATCCAAGAATGGATATATGATATCGATCTGCAAGAGCTATCATTTCCTCACGGTCGAAACTGATGGATTTTCCTGCTTCAAGAACAAGAATGGAGGCCCTGGCTTCATGCATTGTTATAATGGTTTGGCAGCCTGAGGAGGGCAGATCAAATCTTAAGTCCTGGGAGGGTTTGGAAAGTTTGATAACAACACAGCCATTATTATGAGACAAGAGACCTCCTCTTTTTATTGCGGCATCTGTTCCTTCAATAGCTTCAATGGCAAGAACGGTTCCGTTGGCAATTACAAGACATTGACCGATATCAAGTTTTCCGATTTCTTTTGTAAGCCTCCAGCCTTCAATTATGTCTTTTTGTTCGGCTTTGTTGGGTTCTCTCTTTGTCCAGCATCCTCTGGGGCAGATAAGTTCGGGTAATAAAAAGGTTGAAGGTAGAATTTCAATACCTTCCTTTAACAGTAAATCGGCAAAAGAAGTCAAAATTGAATCATCGTGGGTTCTGGTTGTTTTTGCGATAAATGTCAGTGCTTTGAAATCCGGGCGAATATCTTTAAAAATATTTGTTTTTTTGATGGTACCGAGCATAACGGCTTGTGAAATATCCTGCTGCTTGAAATATCGGATGAGTTTGGTCACCTGCCCAAGATAAAACCATTTGAGTTCCTCTACATAATCAGAAAGCAAAGGGTCTGTCTCTGAATTAAAACCTGCTGCAAAAACCTTATACCCTTTTTTAAATGCCTTTTGTGAAAATAGTATGGGAAGTTTTCCGCCCCCTGCAATCAGGCCGATCTTCATTTTCTTATCTTGTTACACCTCTGTTTGATTCGACAATGAAATTCATAAATTTTTTTACTTCGGGTATCATATCCACTTCAGCTTTGACTCTTTCAGATGCCTGATTAACCGTCAATCCGATTCTGAAAAAAATCCGGTATGCTTTTTTAATCTGCAAAAGCGTTGATTTCGAAAATTTATGTCGTTGCAATCCGACATTATTCAGCCCATGAAGTGTTGCCCGATCTCCTGCGGCAATCACATATGGAGGAATATCTTTTACTACAGCGGATTTTCCACCGATATAGGCAAAATCTCCGATCTGAACAAATTGATGGATGGCAACGAGTCCTCCAACAGAGACGTTGTCTCCAATTGTGATATGCCCTGCCAGAGTGGAGCTATTGGCCAGGATAACCTGCTTGCCGGTTTTACAATCATGGGCAATATGGGTATAGGCCATGAGATAGTTTTCTTCCCCGACTTCCGTAATACCGCCGCCATTTTCAGTTCCCCGGTTGATGGTAACAAATTCCCGAATAATTGTCCCACGACCGATTTTCAAATATGTTTTTTCTCCATGAAATTTCAAATCCTGAGGAGCACCGCCAACAGATGCATACTGGAAAATTTGACAATTTTCCCCTACAGTCACATGTTGTTCAATGGTGGTATATGGGCCGATGGTTGTGCCGGATCCAATAACGGTATCTGCTTTGATGATGGCGTATGGGCCGATGGTGACATTGCTGTCAATTTCAGCAGAGGGATCGATAATCGCAGTTGGGTGAATTATCATTTTTGCTCCGTTTTTTTGTTCATCTTTTCAATATCTTTTAGTCTTTTCTCTACAGATAATAGAGTTTTTCTCATCTCCGGCAACCTTATCATAATGCTAACGACCTTACGCCAGAGGGCATGCGGCATATGCGGTATACCTGATACGATCTCTTTTTCACCGATATCACTGTGAACACCGGAATAGGGGCCAATGATGGCACCATCCCCTATTTTTATATGACCGGAAATCCCTGCTTTCCCTGCAATAATTACATTTCGACCGACAAAAGTGCTTCCAGCGATCCCGGCCTGTGCAACAATCAGTGTATTGTCTCCTATTTTTACGTTGTGGGCTATATGCACAAGATTATCGGTTTTGACACCATTCCCGATTACGGTGGTGCCAAGAGTTCCCCTATCAATGGTATTACAAGCTCCTATTTCTGCATCATCACCTATGGATACATATCCTGTATGTACTATTTTGCGGTGCAGGTCGATATCCTGTGCAAAACCAAATCCATCAGAGCCGATTACTGTTCCGGAATGTATAATAACCCTTTGCCCGATTCTTGTCTTGTCGAGGATTGTTACATTAGGTTTAATAATGGTGTGATCTCCTATAATTACATCATCTCCAATATAAACCCCAGGCATCAGGTGAACATTCTCTCCGAGCTGTACATGATTACCAATAAACACATTAGCTTCAATTATAAGGTTTTTTCCAAGTGCAGTAAATTGTCCGATATGAGCACTGTTGTGGATAAAGGGTTGAATTATTTTTTCAGGGTGGAAAAGTGGCACAAGTTTAAAAAATGATATTTTTGGATTAGCTGTTTTTACCAAAACGGGGCCTTTTAAATAGTTTTCTTCAGTACAGAAATTGTCCGGAATAATTACTGCGCCAGCCTTTGACTTGCTGAGCCGATTTAAGTATTTTGAATCATAGGCAAAAGTAATATCATGGGGGTCTGATTCATCGAATGAAGAGACCCCCTTAACAATAAAATTCACATCACCAATTACCTTTGCATTAAGAATTCCGGCAATTTCATATACCGATAGTTGCATACAAAGACTTTTAATTGGTTTTTGCGGTTTTTGAATTATATTTTTTAATAATCTGATCTGAAATATCTATTTTTTCCAATGAATAAAGAACGCCTCCTGCTTTTTTTTCAAGGATGAGTAGATATCCTTCAGTCTTACCCATTTCATTAATTAATTGAACAACATCTTCCTGAATTTTATTTAATGACTGGACTTCCAATTGTTTGAATTCCCGAGCAAAATCATCCTGCATTTTTTTGAAATCATTTACACGATTTCGGAAGTCCTTTTCTTTTTCATTCTGCTTTTCAGGGCTTAAAACCAATTTTTCTCTTTCGTAGGCTTTATTCATTTCATCTAATTTGTCTTTTTCAATCTTTAATTTACCTTGAAATTCATTCCCTTTGTCCGTGAGTTGTTTTTGAGTGAGTTTTCCGGTATTGGATTCAGATAATACCTTCTGGAAATCAAATATTCCAATTTTTGTAGCATCTGCACTGAATACAACAGGAACAAATACAAGGAAAAGATAAAGTACGGATACGGTAAATACAATTTTTTTCATTAAAACCTCCAAATGTAAATAATTTAAAAAGAAGCGCCAACAGAAAAAGCAAATTCTCCATCACCCCTGTCTTTTACGTTTTTTCCATCAATAACCCAACCATACTCAATCCGTAACGGCCCTAAAGGTGAATTCCACCTGATCCCGGTTCCGATACTTGAAAACTGGTCAGAAAAATCAATATTTTCACTGGTTCTGTAAACATCGCCGCGATCATAAAAAAATACACCGGCAAGCTTATATTTATCTGTCAGTGGAAAAGTAATTTCCGCATTAAACTGAACATATTTTTCTCCGCCAATCTCTTTCAGGTCTCCGGAACGTTTCCCATTGATATCAAATTTATCAAACCCCCTGATGGAATTCATCCCGCCGAGATAAAACTTGGCATAATCCACACTGACGGAATTCTTAGTTCGATCATCAAAATAACCGCCTTCTGCATGTAACGCACCGGTGAATTTCCAGAAAAGCGGAAAAAATACTCCTGTCTCGGCTAGATATTTTGTATAGTCAATTTCTCCCCCCAAAAACTCTCCAGCATGTTCAACGGAAAATGAATGTTTGAATCCTTCTGTCGGAAGGAAAATATCATTTCTGGAATCATAAACAATGTAGGGCTTAATACTGCTTGTGAGAAACGAACCAGACGTCATATTGGTATATGTCGATTGTACTTTTGAGATTGTAAAATCTTCGATATTGTAGTTAATCCCAACTTTTGTATAATCAAAAAGCTTGTACCCCAGCATTAAAGTCATACCAAGTGCTTCTTTGTCATAATAGTTATATTCTTTCTCTTCTTTATAAAGGTTGAATCCACCTGATACAGGTGTGTCAAGAATAAAAGGCTCTAAAAAACTGATATCATAAAGATTGGAAGAATCAGATATTTTGGCGGAAACTCTTCCGGTTTGTCCCCTTCCAAACAGGTTTCTTTCTTGAACTGAAATCATTCCAAACCCGCCATCTTCAGTGCTGAACCCACCGCCAAATGAAAACGTACCTGTGTCTTTTTCCACAACTTTTACATTCAAATCCATTATATTTTCTTCATCGGTTTTCATAGGGGTAACATCTATATTAGAAAAATAATCCAATCTATTAAGGTTTTTAAAACTTTTTTCAATATTATCCTTGTTATATAAATCCTGCTCAACCACTTTCAATTCTCTTCGGATAACCTTGTCCCGCGTTTTTAAATTACCACTGATATTCACAGTCTTAAAATAGACAGGTTCCCCTTTATTGATCGAATAATCCACATTCATAAGATGTTCTTTTTCGTTTTTATCAATCAGGGGGCTAATATGAACATTGGCAAATCCTCGTTGTGAATAAAGGTCAGAAATGCTATTCATATCGTTTCTGACCTGTTCTCGATTATATAGCTCCCCTTCCTTGGATTTAATTTTTTTCAGGATTTCTTCTTTTGTAAGGATAAGATCTCCGGAAAGGTTAATCGTTTTAATTTTATACTGGGCACCTTCTTCTACTTTGAAAAAAATGGAAATATATTCTTTGCCGATTTCAATTTTGGGATCAGATACTTTTGCATCAATAAATCCATTGTTTTTATATAATGATTCAATCCTTACAGCATCATTTTTAACTTCTGTCTCTTTCAGATCGCCAGAGGATGTAAAAAAGGAAAACAATCCTTTTTCAGAAGTTTCCATGGCCTTTTTCAGTTCTTTCTCAGAAAAATGGGAATTGCCTTCAAAACTGATTTTTTCTACTTTGACCTTTTCCCCTTCTTCTATTGTGAAAACAATATCTGCCTGGAAATGTTCAAGGGGAATTATTTCATAGGTGATTGAACAGTTATGATAGTTTTTTTCAGTATAGAGTAACCTGAGTTTATCTACATTTGAATTAATGGTGTGTACGTTTAAAATTGAACCTGTTTTGATATTAATATTTTCTATCAGTTCTTCAGTTTTATACACTGTATTTTTCTTGAATTTGATTTCCCGGATGCTTGGTTTTTCGGTCACTTTAAAAATTATTTTTGAACCATTGTCATGGGATTCTTGTTCGACAATAACATCATCAAAATATCCCATTTCATAAATCTTTTTCAGATCCTTTGATATATTTTCCGGTTTTACAATGTCTCCGGTTTGAGTATCAAGAATTCTGAGGATAGCATCTTTTTCTATCCTTTTATTTCCTTCAATAAAGATTTCCGTAATAATTTTCTTATGGTATAATTCACCAATGATTTCCTTACTAAATTTTGTAACAGATGAAAAAAGATTTTCAAAAGACTCCGCCTCGGTAAATAGGGAAATTGAATTATCCTGCTCATTTATATTGATCAGTCTAGAATCAATGCTCATGCCCTCTCCTGCCAGAAATAATGAGCCGAATAGAATATAGTCAACCCCAGTTTTAATGCCATATGCTTTATACCGAGAAAGATCCCAGGCATTGATATCAGGCTCCATTTCAGGAAAGATAACTGTTGCACCCTCCTTTTTAAGGTTTTCTGATATCATCTGTTTGATTTTCTCCTGAATCTGCTGATTAGATTGGCTTGCTGAAATTGAAAAAGGGAAAATCGCAATTTTCACATTTGTGTCTGCAGACAGATCCCAGGCAAACAGTAAAAAAAATAAAACAGAGAATGTGCAGGCCTTTGTTAAAAAAGATGTGTTCATAATTTTTTTCATAAGTCTCTTTTCCTAGTTTGCAGAAATTATTTTTCCATCCCTTATGGTTACTCTTCTTTTCATCATCCCGGCAAGTTCGTTGTTATGGGTAACAACAATGACCGTCATGCCAAGCTCCTCGTTCAATTCATGGATCAAAACATGTACACTGTTGCTGTTTCTCTGATCAAGGTTCCCCGTAGGCTCATCGGCAAGAAGGACCTCAGGGGCCATCACCAGAGCCCTTGCCAGAGCCACCCGCTGCTGTTCTCCTCCTGAGAGATCTTCCACCCTGTGTCTAAGTCTTAAAGAAAGCCCTACTCTTTCAAGCATGTTTATAGCAAGTTTTTCAATAATTTTTTTATTTTTATTCGCAATTAACCCGGGTATCATGACATTTTCCAATGCTGAAAAACCTTGCAGCAAATAATGAAATTGAAACACAAAACCAATTTTCATATTTCTGAAACCAGCAAGTTTCTCGTCATTATACAACGACAGATCATTCCCTTTAAAGAAAATTTTTCCGGAATCCGGTTTATCAATGGTTCCGATGAGATTCAGTAATGTTGATTTCCCAATGCCTGATGAACCCACAATAGCTATCGTTTCACCTTTATAAACATCAAAAACGGTATTGTTCAAAATTTCAATATCCGATGACTTTGAATGAAAACATTTTGAAACCGACTGAAGACTCATCAATGGCAGGCTTTGATTATCCATATCTTAAGGCCTCAACCGGGTCCATTTTGGATGCTTTGTGTGATGGATAAAGGGTTGATAGAAAACAGATAAGAAAGGCACTACCGGCTATCACCAGAACATCCGCATATTCAAGCTGCACAGGAAGTGTAGAAAATGGATAAGCATCCGGGAGTTGAATAAAGTCATATTTTTTCAGGAAATAACAGATAACAACCCCTGAAATTGTTCCGATTAATGTACCAAGAGATCCGACAATCATGCCTTGAATAATAAAGATTCTCTTGATTGTTTTATTAGTTGTTCCCATGGTTTTCAAGACAGCAATGTCCTTGGTTTTTTCCATTACCATCATAATCAATGCACTAGCGATATTGAAGGCAGCAACAAGAATGATCAGTGTCAGAATGATGAACATAGCCGTTTTTTCCAGCTTCAGAGCAGAAAAAAGGCTTTTATTGATTTCCATCCAGTCCCGCATATAGAAAGGATAGTTTAATATGTCTTTCAAATTGTCCTTGATCATTTTGACATCAAACTCATTATTAATCCAGATCCCAACAGCCGAGATTTGATTTTTTGCTCCTACAAGCTGTTGTGCCTCCTTCAAATCGACATAAGCCAGGACACTGTCATATTCATTCATTCCGGATTCAAATGTGTCGTTTACAACAAAGCGTTTCATGGAGGGAATATTACCCATGGGTGAAACTATTCCATTTGGAGACATCAGAATAATTTTATCACCCGGTATGACACCGATTGAATTTGCAAGTTGCTTACCAAGAACAATGCCGGGAAAATCGGTATTGGCCGTATCTTTACCCAATACTTTCTTTAATTGGTTCGGTCCGAATCCTTTAATCATACTGAAGCTGTTGTCAGGATCGATCCCCCGGACCATGATACCTGAAAAAGAATGCGTAGATTTGATCATAGCCTGGGCAAATAGAATCGGCGAGGTTCCCAAAATTTGTTCCTTTTTAGTCAGATCAGAAAGGATTTCAGAGTATCCGTCAAATTTACCGGAATAATTCATAACCAGAATATGGGGTTCTAGTCCGAGAATACGGTTTCGAAAATCAGTTTCAGCACCGCTCATGACTGCAATGACGACAACCAGAGCCATAACTCCGACAGCAACACCGGTAACAGATAAAAAAGTGATAAGTGATATAAATCCTTCTTTTCTTTTCGCCTTAAGATATTTTCCGGCTATGAAAAATTCAAATGGCATTTATTCAGATATTTTTTTCATGTGGGGGAAAAGAATCACTTCTCTTATGGAAGGCGAGTCTGTCAACAGCATCACAAGTCTGTCAATCCCAATTCCTTCTCCAGCCGTAGGTGGCATGCCATACTCAAGCGCTTCGACATATTCAGAATCCATGATATGGGCTTCGGAATTACCCTCATCTCTTTGCCTGACCTGCATCAAGAAACGCTGTTGCTGATCTTCTGGATCATTAATTTCAGAAAATCCATTCGCGATTTCCCGGCCTGCAATAAATAACTCAAACCGGTCTGTTAATTCAGGGTTAAGATCAGTCTTTCTGGATAAGGGTGACACTTCAACAGGATAACCTGTAATAAATGTGGGCTGTATCAGTTTAGGTTCCACAAGAGCATCAAATACTTTTGTTAATACTTTGCCGTGGCGGTCTTTTTTTGAAATCGGTATGTTGTTTTTCTGTGCCAGGGTCAGAAGCGCTTCTGGATCGTTTAAAATTTTGCCGTCAACCCCGCCAATTTGCTCAAGAGAGTCAATCATTGAAATTCTTCGCCACCCTTTATTTAAATGAATGCTTTGGCCCTGATATTCAATGGTGGTTGACCCAGATATTTTTTTTACGATGATTTCAAACATCTCTTCGGTTAAATCCATGAGCGTTTCATAGTCGGCATAAGCCTGGTAAAATTCAACCATTGTAAATTCAGGATTATGCCGGGTCGAAATCCCTTCATTCCTGAAATTTCGATTGATTTCAAATACTTTTTCAAATCCACCGACAACCAGCCGTTTCAGATATAATTCCGGGGCAATCCTTAAAAAAAGTTCCATTCCAAGTGCATTGTGCCATGTTTTAAAGGGTGTGGCTTCAGCGCCACCTGGCACAGGCTGCATCATAGGGGTTTCGACCTCCATGAATCCTTTTTCTTCAAAAAATTGTCTCATGGTTGAAATAATCCGGCTTCTTTTGATAAAAATATTTTGAGTATCCTCATTCATGATCAGGTCAAGATATCGCTGCCGGTAGCGTTTCTCAGGATCTTTAATTCCATGAAATTTTTCAGGAAGCGATCTCATGGCTTTTGATAACAATCTGAATTCTTTAGCCTGAAGTGTCCACTCACCGGTCTTTGTCTGGAATAATGGACCCTTGACCCCAATAAAATCTCCAATATCAAGTTTTTTAAATAGAGAATAGTTGTCATCTCCGATCATATTTTTTTGTATATAAACCTGAAGTTGCTCAGCACCTTCCTTAAATCTAATAAAAGATGATTTGCCCATTATATTAACGGCCATCATTCGCCCTGCCATAAAAAACTCATCCCCTTTTTCACCTAAGGTTTCAGGGTTTTCTTCTATGGTTTTTTTGAGTGCTTTTATGGAACATGAAGGTTTAAAATCATTTGGATAGAGATTAACTCCGCTGTTTTTGAGATCTAAAATTTTTTCTTTTCTAAGCTGTATCAGATTGCTTTCTTTATCCATTTATCGTTGCCTTTGTATTCTCACTGCGTCATGCAGGTCTGTTGATCTTTGTGTTAATAAAGCATGAATAGATAGCCTATATCTCATAAAAAAGTCAAGATTTTGTTATTTTTCCTTTAATGACGTTTTGTTGAAAACAACTGTAAAAATTGTTCCTTTTCCAGGGGTTGATTCGAAATCGATCATTCCATTGTTTGCATCTATCAATCGGTGGAGGATGGAAAGTCCAAGACCTGTTCCTTCGGGTTTGGTCGTAAAGAAAGGATCAAAAATATGATTAGAATCTTTCGGCTGAATACCCATACCCGTGTCTTCTATGGTTAAATAAACTTTGTTGTTCCTTGAAGATTGAAGCCGGATAGTAATTTCACCTTTCTCATTTATGGATTGGACCGCATTTTTCAAGAGGTTCCATAGAATCTGTGTAAAATGAGTGGGGTCAAAAAGGATGGTAATATCCTTATCAAGGTTTAACTGAAGGTGAATCGACGGCTTCCATTCCGGGTCATTTAAAAAGAGCCGGACTGTTTCTTCGATCATTTCCGCCATTTTTATTTCAACAACATTGCCGGTATGAGGTTTTGAAAATAATCGGATATCATTTACAATAGTTTTCAAACGATCTGTTTCCCTCAAGATGATCTGCATCAACTTGTCTTCATAAGACCCTGACCTGGTATCCTCTCTAAGCAATTGAATTGACCCGGAAAGAGAAGCCAGAGGGTTTTTTATTTCATGGGCAATCCCGGAGATCACTTCATCCATAGCTGCCATCTTTTCGACCCGCTTCAAGTGTTGCTGAGTAATTTTCAGATCCTTTTGCACAGCTTTCAGTTGAAGCGATAAAATTCCGCTGAGGATTGCCACAGCAAAACAAGCCGCAATAAAAATAATAATTCTGTAAATAATATGGTTTTCATCCAGGCTGCCAGGAAAGCTAACCCGGCTATGAAATGGTGTAATTAGATTATAGAATTCAAGTTCAATGAGTATAGAGTATTGAAGACAAGAAATAGTGGCTATTATCAAGCTTCCTTTTTGAAGCAGGAGCATTGAAGAATAAATGATGACAACAAGATAAAGAAAATTAAAAACACTATCATAACTTCCAGTGACAAAAACAATGGCAGTCACAATAAATGTATCTATAATGGTTTGGAAATACGCAAGAAAAAGTTTTTTATTGAACCTCAATATATGAAAAAGGTAAAAAATAGAAAGGATCAGGATAAACGCTGCAATTTTGTAAAGAGACAAAAAGGGTTCTGAAAAAAATGAAAGATTCTCTCTTAAAGAAAAAATTAAGCTTGAAATAATCAGAATGATTCCGAAAACAGCTCTTGACAGGATTAGCCATCTGATTTGGATTGTAAAATCAGTATGTTCTTGCACCGATTGAATTTCCATGGATTATGAAATCGCGCCAGCCATTTTGAAAATAGGTAGATACATGGAAATTACCAGACCGCCAACCACTATCCCTAAAAAAACGAGCATAAAGGGTTCGATCATATCCGTAAGATTTTTTACAGCCTGATCCACCTCTTCATCGTAAAAATCAGCAATTTTGCTCATCATAGTATCCAGTGCTCCGGTTGATTCCCCAACAGAAATCATTGAACAAACCATAGAAGGAAAAACACCGCTTTCAAGGAGAGGATCTGCCATGGATCGTCCTTCTGAGATCCCTGACCTCACGTCTTGAATGGCAAATTCCACAATTTTATTACCAGCAGTTTTTGCAACAATATCAAGAACTTCAAGAATTGATACGCCGCTTGAAAGCATAGTGCTGGCCGTCCGGGTAAATTTAGCCACAGCCACTTTTCTGATCAAAAGACCGATAACAGGAAGTCTTAAGAACATTTCATCCATGAAAATGCGACCTTTCTGATTTGCATAAATTCTTCGTATAATAAAAATTATGGCGAAAATTCCACCAATAATATATCCGATATTGTGAATGACAAAATTACTCATGGCCACCACAATGAGCGTGGGCGTTGGTAGCGTAGAACCAAAACTGGAAAACATTTCTGAAAAGACCGGTATAACAAAGACAAGAATTATTGCCACGACAACGACTGCCACAATCAGTGTGATAACAGGATAAGTCATGGCACCTTTAATCTGACGTTTCAGTTTGGCCATTTTTTCCATATAGTTGGAAAGTCTGTTTAAAATTATATCAAGAATACCGCCCGCCTCACCTGCTGCAACCATGTTTATAAAAAGTTCGTTGAATACTTTTGGAAATTTTTTCAGAGCATCTGCAAAGGTTTCACCTGACTCAACAGACTCTTTGATTTTTTTTAGATTTTTTTTAAAGGTCGAATTCTCTTGCTGAGAGTGGAGAATTTCAAGGCATTGAAGAAGGGGTAACCCCGCATCAATCATGGTTGAAAACTGTCTTGCAAAAATAATGACATCATTTTCTTTGACTTTTGGTTGCAAAAACTGAATATTTTCAAAAAGATCCTTTGGCTTCTTTCGGACAGAAGTAACCGTTATTTTTCGTCTTTGCAGGTTCTGTTTAACCTGATCAGAAGTTTCTGCCTCAATTTCGCCCTTTACTTTTCTCCCTTTGGGATTTTTTCCTTTCCATTCAAAAATTAAGGGCATGTCATATCCTTATTTTAATCATTCAGACCAAAACAGCAGAGATAATATTTACATATATCAAAGCCGGATCGTTTGTAAATTTAAGATAGATATACTATATAAATTATAATAATTGAATACAATAGGAGTTATTTTTTTGATCAAAAAAAATAAAGTTAAAAGTTCCAGTACGATTATAACGAGCCATATCAATGCAGATTTTGATGCCATTGCCTCCATGCTTGCAGCCCAGAAGCTGTATCCGGATTCCGTAATCATTTTCCCGGGATCTCAGGAGAAAAACCTCCGAGATTTTTTTATAAATTCAATGAGTTATATTTTCAATATGACCGAAGCAAGCTCTACGGATTTTTCAGAGACAAAAAGACTTGTTATTGTAGATACAAGGCAGAAAAGCAGACTGACCCATGTATCTTTTTTACTTGATAGAAAAGACATTGAAATTCATATATATGATCATCATCCATCCATGGAGGATGATCTGACAGGTACTATCGAAGTGATCCGCACTACAGGGGCAACCGCAACTATTTTAAGTTCGTTTCTTCAGAAAAAAAAGAATATCCCGACTCCAGATGAAGCAACTATAATAGCATTAGGAATATATGAAGATACAGGATTATTTACCTATTCCTCTACCACCCAAGAAGATTTTGAACAGGCGGCTTTCCTCTTGGGATGTGGAGCAAACCTGAACACCATTGCAAGTTTTGTGGTAAAAGAAATCAAATCCGAACAGGTTACGTGGCTGAATGAACTTTTAAATGAAATCAAGGTTCATAAAATTAATGGGCTGGATGTTTATATTTCTGTGATTTCTTCTCCTCTGTATATTCCAGACCTTGCAACAATCGTTCAAAAGGTTGTCAGAATGGAGAATCTTGATGTTTTTTTTGCCATAGTCCTAATGGACAATAAAATTAATATTATTGCGAGAAACCGTCTTCCGGAGGTAGATGTCGGCAGGATACTTTCTGAATTCGGAGGTGGCGGCCATGCATATGCTGCTTCGGCAACGATTGATCATAAAACACCTGTTCAGGTTGAAATGCTGCTCCTCAAACAACTTCAAAAGGAGGTTAAACGGGTACAGATTGCGAAAAATTTAATGACATCACCTGCCATCACCATTGAACCCCAGATTACCTGCAAGGAAGCCAGCAATCTGATGACACAGTATAATATCAATACCTTACTCGTGGTTGATAAAGAAAAAAATTCCTATGAAGGTTATATTACGCGTCAGATCATTGAAAAAACTCTGTATCATAAACTATCCGCTCTACCGGTAAAAGAATATATGAATTCAGAGATCAGGTTTGTTTCTTCAGATGCTGATATTTCTCAGATTGAAAGCATTATCATTGAAGCAAAACACAGGATTCTACCTGTTATTGACGATGGCTGGATCAGGGGGGTTATCACCCGGACCAATCTTTTAAATTATCTGGTCCAGCATAACAAAGAAATCACCAATAATGAAACTGACATCGGCATAAAAAGAAACATTAAAAAAAAGCAAATTGAAAACGTGCTTTACCAGCGTCTCGACAACCGAATGATACAGCTTCTTGAAAATATCGGAAAAACAGGGAACGGGCTTGGGTACAATATGTTTGTTGTTGGGGGATTTGTAAGAGATCTGTTGTTGAACCGTCCCAATGAAGATATAGATATTGTTGTCGAAGGAGATGGAATTGAATTCGCGAAAGTGTTTTCAGCAAAAGAAGGATGTAGGGTCAATCCCCACAAAAAATTTGGTACTGCCGTCATTATTTTTCCTGATAATTTTAAGATAGATGTGGCATCCTCAAGGCTCGAATATTATAAAACCCCTGCAGCATTACCTATTGTAGAAAAAAGTTCCATCAAACTTGATCTCGCAAGAAGAGACTTTACTATCAACACACTTGCCATCAGCCTTAATCCTGAAAATTTTGGAATGCTAATTGATTTTTTTGGTGCGACCCGGGATCTGAAAGACAAAACCATTCGAACCATCCACAATTTAAGTTTTGTTGAAGATCCAACCCGTATTTTCAGGGCTATTAAATTTTCTAACCGCTTTGGCTTTAAGATCGGAAAAGTAACGTCCAACCTGATTAAAAATGCAATCACCATAGATTGTTTTAAATATTTAAGCGGGTTACGGGTTTTATCGGAAATCAAGCAGATCTTTGAAGAAGAAAATCCAATTCCAGCCATAAGGATAATGGAGGAATACGGTCTTGAAAAAATTCTTCATAAAAAATTGGATATTGATCCAAAAACCTATCAGCTGCTTGAGTCTGTAAGCAAAATCCTTGTCTGGCACGATCTCTTATATACAAATGAGGATTATCCCAGATGGTCTCTTTATTTTATGGCGCTTTTAAACCGTTCTTCATATAAAATCTGCGAGCAGATCTGTGACAGACTCAATATGCCGTTAAAAGAACGTGGCATCCTGATGGAAAAAAGATATAAGGCTGAAAAACAATTAATTTTAATAGAGAAAGCATCTTCTTATACGACTCAGGATCTTTACTGGGCACTGATCGGTTTCAGAACAGAATATATTTTATATATGATGGCCCTTGCAACACAGGAAGAAACAAAAAAGGCCATTTCAAATTTTTATACTCATCAAAGGACGGTAAAACCCTATATCCGCGGCAGAGATCTTATGGCTCTTGGATTAAAACCAAACCCGGTTTTCACCGTTATTTTCAACCAGATATTGAATGAAAAGCTTGAAGGCAGGCTGAAAACCAAAAAAGAGGAATTGGCATTTGCAGCAGAATATGCCAGGAACAACAAACTGATTGATTAAATCAAAGGATTTTGTTAATTCCCTTCATTCAAATTGGAATATTTTTAACGGGATTGATTGAAAATGAAAAATGCAGATTTTTTAACCGGAATTACCACCAGCGGAACCCCTCATCTCGGTAATTATGTCGGTGCCATACGCCCGGCTGTTAAATCCAGCAGGAACAAAAACCTTGTATCCTATTATTTTCTGGCGGATTACCATTCTTTAATAAAAAACCATGACCCCAAGATGAGAAAACAATCAGCCCTTGAAATTGCAGCCGCCTGGATTGCATTGGGACTTGATTATGACAACTGCGTATTTTACCGACAATCTGATATCCCTGAAATCCCTGAACTGACCTGGATATTGACGAGCATCACGGCCAAAGGCCTCATGAACCGTGCCCACGCCTATAAAGCAGCGATTGCCGAAAATGAAAAGGAAGCGGATAATGACCCGGATAAAGGCATCACCATGGGCCTTTTTTCTTATCCCATTCTCATGGCTGCCGATATCCTGATGTTTAATGCCAAAAAGGTGCCGGTAGGTAAAGATCAGGTTCAACACCTTGAAATGACAAGAGACATTGCAGCACGATTCAACCATATTTATAAAAAGCTGTTTGTCCTTCCGGAAGTTGTGGTGGATGAAACATCGGCTGTTTTATCTGGTCTTGATGGACGCAAAATGAGCAAAAGCTATAATAATTATATTCCTTTGTTCGATAGTGAAAAGGCGCTTCGAAAATCGATCATGAAAATTCATACCAATTCTTTGGGCCCGGATGAACCTAAAGACCCTGATACCTGCACCCTTTTCTCAATTTATCAGGCCTTCGCAACTCCGTCGGAAACAAACGCCATGGCAACACGTTACAGACAGGGAATCGCCTGGGGAACCATGAAACAGGAGCTTTTCGAATATATCAATGCTATCTTACAAGAACCCAGAAGACGATATGAAGAATTGATTAAAACGCCGTCGGATATAGATGGTATCCTGAAAAAAGGTGCTATGAAGGCGAGAGAGTTTTCAGTACCCTTTCTTGATCAAATCAGAAGAGCCATCGGTATTAGTTTACTGGGTTAATTGGCGGATTTCGTCCTTGCTCAGATAGCGCCAGGTCCCTTCTTTTAAATTGCCAAGGTTAATATTGGCTATTCTAATTCTCAGTAACGTATCAACCGTGTTACCGATTTTTTGAACCATTTTTCGAATTTGTCGATTTCTTCCCTCTTTCAAAATAATACAAAACTGATTATCAGAAATTCGTTTAACGATTGCTTTCCTTGTTTTAACGCTATCAATGATTAACCCATTGGCCATGTCTTTCAATGCCGTATCGGACATGGGGAAAACCGTTGTCACAATATATTCTTTTTCATGATCAAAGGAAGGATGGGACAGTTTATTGTGAAGATCGCCGTTATTGGTCAACAAAATCAGGCCCTTTGAATTCTTGTCCAGCCTTCCTACAGGATAAACCCGCTCTTTAATATTAATAAGATCCATAACGATTTTCGTTTTCTTTTGGGAGCAGGAGGTGACATAGCCTTCGGGTTTGTTCAAAGCAAGATAAATTTTGGAGGGTTCCTGATTAAGAAAAACAGGCTTGTCATCAAAAAAAACAGAATCAATTAAAGGATCAGTTTTCGTTCCAAGTTCTAATATTGTTATGCCATTTACCTTTATCCTGCCGTTCAAAATATATTCCTCGGCTTTTCTTCTTGAACAAAGCCCTGAATGAGCCAGATATTTTTGAAGCCGCATGATCAGGACCTGTATTCGGCATTGATCTTTACATAGTTTTCACTGAAGTCGCAGAACCAGAAACTGTCTGTTTCCTGCCCAAGATTGAGATCGAGCGTAATGAAAATTTCATTTTTTTTCATGAGCCGGGCAATTTTTTTTTCAGCATCCGGACCAAGCCAGTTACCTTTCAAAACCAAAGGTTGATCATCAAAAAAGAGATCCATTTTTTCCGTCACGACATATGCTCCTGACCTTCCAGCCGCAGCCGTGATTCTTCCCCAATTGGGGTCTTCCCCATATATGGCAGTCTTGACGAGATTAGAATGGGCAATGGCTTCACTGGCTTTGAATGCATCTTCTTTTGTTTGTGCCCCTTTTACAGTGATTTGGACAAGTTTTGTGGCGCCTTCCCCGTCTCTGACAATCATTTTTGAAAGCTGCATACAAACCTTTTCCAGCACATTCTGAAAAATAATTTTGGATTCTGAGTCATTGACAAAGGCATCCGAACTACCATTGGCCAGGGTCAGGAGTGTGTCATTGGTGCTGGTATCCCCATCCACCGTAATCCGGTTAAAAGTTTTTTCATTAACATCTATCAGGGAAGCTTTCAGATCTTCGTATAAAATTTTTACATCTGTTATTATGAATGCAAGCATGGTAGCCATATCTGGCCGGATCATACCGGAGCCTTTGGCTATTCCGATAACTGAAAATTGTTTATTCTTGATTGAACCATTTTCGATCACAATTTTGCGGCAGGTATCAGTCGTCAAGATAGCATCGGAAAAATCATCAATATGGTTTTCTGAAAGATGTTGGACAATCTCAGTCACACCGAATTCAAATTTTTCCATGGGCAGATAAGCACCGATCACCCCTGTTGAAGAAACAAGGACATGATCATCAGAAATATTAAGAGATTTTGAAACCATTTTAGAACAGGTCTTGGCATCTTCAACACCCCTTTCCCCTGTGAAGCAGTTGGCATTTCCGCTGTTGACAAGTACAGCCTGGCATAAACCCATTCTAATTTTTTCTTTTCCAAGAATAACCGGAGCTGCAACAACTTTATTCCGTGTAAAAAGAGCTGCTGCAACTGCAGGGGAATCGCAATAGATGAGTCCCAGATCTTTTTCATCTTTTTTTTTGATTCCCGCACGAATTCCAGCGAATCGAAAGCCTTTCATGAAATTATCTCCTATAAAATAAATTGGTTAAATAAAATAAGAGCACATTATACGTTTCCAGTTGATCCATGTAAATGTTTTATGTATTGTATGTACAAATTTTAAAATTGAGGTAAAAATGGAAATCCATGAAAATTTTCTTGAAGGCTGTCTATTTTTTAACACCAATGCATTCTCAAGAACATTGCTGAGGCTTGCGGAAAAGGAATTGAAACATCTAAAAATATCGCCTGCTCATGCATCTTTATTGTTACTGGTGTATGACACTCCAGGCATCAGTCCAAAACAACTGAGTCGACTTCTCAATCTGACTCCGTCCACCATAACACGATTTGTTGACGCTCTTGAAAAAAAGAAATTATTAAGGCGTGAAACACATGGAAAATCAACCCATGTATCACCGAGTGAAAAAGGTCTAAAAATTAAAGAAGCAGTTGCACTTGCCTATCAACAATTGATATTGAAATACACTGATCTTCTTGGGACTAAAATCGCTAGCCAATTGTCCCTTATGATCTTGACCGCAAATAAAAAAATTTCTGAATTTCCAGATCAAAATGAGTAGAAATTTTAAAATCGTTGTGGAATACGATGGTACTCATTTTTTCGGCTGGCAGAAACAAAAAGACAAAAAAACTGTTCAGGGTGAAATTGAAAAAATTCTCAGTCGAATACTGAATCAGGATGTCAGGATAACAGGGTCAGGGAGAACCGACTCAGGGGTTCATGCTTTTGGTCAGGTTGCAAATTTCAATTCAGATACGCAGATGGAACCTGTTGAACTTAAAAAAGCGATTAACAGCATGATCCGACAACATCCCATTATTATAAGACAATGCTGCCTTGTTGACGATGCTTTCCATGCCCAGTATGATGCTGTTTCAAAGGAATACCATTATTACATTTTAAACCGGGAAGACCCCTGTGCCATTGGCCGGATGTTTCAATGGCACATTCCGCAGCCCCTTGAGATTGAATTAATGAATCAATGCTGCAAGGCTATTACAGGTATTTTTGATTTCAGATCCTTTGAAAATACCGGAAGCCCAAGGTCAACCACTGTCCGGGAAGTTTTTTTTTCAGAAGTCCGTCTATTGGATGAAGGGAGGCTTGTTTTTATCATCAAAGCCAGTGGCTTTTTAAAATATATGGTGAGAAACCTCATCGGGACGATCGTCCTTGCAGGGCATAAAAAAAT
>JFJP01037650.1_pt1 | contig 24767 bp, 21 predicted proteins | sample 431651 | NCBI WGS metagenome assembly JFJP01 (sample SAMN02602958, study PRJNA72255) | Microbial mat metagenome, whole genome shotgun sequencing project. | biome: fresh water; feature: sink hole; material: water; isolation source: purple microbial (photo- and chemosynthetic) mats found in...
GGTCGAGAATTGTGGAAATATTATCATTCGCAAAAAGAAGTAAACGTAAACGCCAGTTTGTATGACATTCGCGAATATTTTCAAGGCAGAAACGAAGCCGGTAGAATGAACTCTAAAAGCAGTGATGAAAAATACACCCAACTGATAGGCAACTTGCGAGAAAACTTAAAAGTTTTGGCCAAAAAAATAGAGCCAAAAGTTTATGAATATGGTTTTTTGAAGGAGTAAATAACCCAACCTAACCCTGACAGGGTTAAAGTAAAAAATAGAAAAAATGGAAAAGAAAGAACCTATACTTCATGGAAATTACTACCACATTTACAATCGTGGCAATAACGGTATTGATGTATTTCTACAAAATGAAAACTACTATCATTTTCTTAATTTATATGCTAAATATATAGAACCCATTGCCGAAACGTATGCTTGGTGTTTATTAAAAAATCATTTTCATCTATTGGTTCGAATAAAAGAAAAATCAGAAATAAACAAAGATGAATTGAGTTATTCCACCATCGAAAAACCAAAGGTGATTGACCCATCACGCCAGTTTTCACATTTGTTCAACGCCTATACACAAGCTATTAATAAAAGACATAACAGAACCGGCAGCCTTTTTGAAACCACTTTTGAAAGAAAAATAGTTACGTCAGAACGGTATTTCCAACAACTAATTTTTTATATTCATAATAATCCCGTGCATCATGGTTTTGTAAAACAAATGAGTTTATACCCTTGGTCGTCTTATGATTCTATACTCTCAAACAAACCTACAAAGTTAAAAAGGAAAGAAGTTGTTGAGCTATTTGGAGATAAAGAAAATTTTATTTATTATCATTCACAACAACAAAATTTAAACGAAATTAATGATTTAATAATCGAATATTAATTACCAACCCAACCCTGTCAGGGTTCAAAACCCTGACAGGGTTAAAGGGTTAAATATAAAAAACCATGAACCTAAAAAACGCCCAACAAGAAGTTGACAATTGGATAAAAAACCATGGAGTTCGATATTTTAACGAGCTAACCAATATGGCACAACTCACCGAAGAAGTAGGCGAAGTAGCCCGAATTATTGCCCGCCGATACGGAGAACAATCCGAAAAAGAAAGCGATAAACACAAAGACCTTGGCGAAGAACTAGCTGATGTGGTGTTTGTAGTTTTATGCCTCGCCAACCAAACTGGGATTAATTTGCAAGAAGCGTTCGACAAAAAACTCGATTTAAAAACCAATCGCGATCATGACCGTCATCATAATAATGAGAAACTTAAATAGTTTGCAGTTTTCAGTCACAGTTTTCAGTAATTATTAAAAAAAATGAATTTACATTTAAAATATTCAATCGTTAATCGCCAATCCTCTATCAAAATAACTGGTTCCAAATCTGAAACCAACAGATTGTTATTGTTGCAAGCTTTGTATTCAAACATTTCATTAGAAAACACCTCCAATTCAGACGATTCCGAAGTGATGACAAAGGCTTTAACCTACAACCTACAACCCAAAGCCTACAACCTAATTGACGTTCACCACGCCGGAACAGCCATGCGATTTCTAACGGCCTATTTTGCCATTCAAGAAAATAGCCATGTTGTTTTAACAGGTTCTTCTCGAATGAAAGAACGTCCAATTAAGATTTTGGTCGAAGCATTGCAACAACTTGGTGCAGAAATAACTTATGAAGAAAACGAAGGTTTTCCACCCATCAAAATCATAGGAAAAAAGCTTTCGCAAAATAAAGTTTCACTTCCTGCAAATGTGAGTAGCCAATACATTTCGGCTCTTTTATTAATCGCTCCAAAACTAGAAAACGGATTGGAATTAACACTAGAAGGTGAAATTACATCAATTCCATACATCCAAATGACTTTGGAATTGCTAAATGAAATTGGAGTTAAAACTTCTTTTGTAGAAAATAAAACAATTGTAGCATCAAAACCTACAACCTACAACCTACAACCTAAAACACTAATAATTGAGTCCGATTGGTCGTCTGCTTCCTACTGGTATTCTATTGTGGCATTGTCAGAAATCGGGACAGAAATCACACTTTCTAGTTATAAAAAAGAGAGCCTTCAAGGTGATTCCGTATTAGTAGAAATCTACAAAAATTTTGGTATTCAAACAATATTTAATCATAACAATTCAATTACAATTTCAAAAAACAACTTCAAAAATCAAAAATCGTTAATCTGCAATCTGCAATCTTCTCCAGACATTGCCCAAACTATAGCAGTAACGTGCTTCGGATTAGGAATAGAGTGCAATTTATATGGTTTACATACTTTAAAAATAAAAGAAACAGATCGATTAGAAGCTTTAAAAATTGAATTGTCAAAACTAGGAGCAGAAATTTCAGTAACTAATGATTCTTTGCATTTAAAAACATCATCTAAAATAAACAAAGATTGCTCAATATCAACCTATCAAGACCATCGAATGGCAATGGCATTTGCACCATTGGCCTTAAAAACATCATTAATTATTGAAGATGCTGAAGTAGTTTCAAAATCGTACCCAACTTTTTGGGACGATTTAAAAAAAATAGGTTTCTTTATTCAAGAGATTTAAAAAAAAAGTCGGGATGACTGGATTCGAACCAGCGACCCCTAGCACCCCATGCTAGTACGCTACCAGGCTGCGCTACATCCCGAAATTGTTTGGCAAATGTAATAAAAATAAAAATAAAACACAAAACACTTGACAACGCCTATTTCACAATCGTATATTTGCACTCTGAATTTTAAAAGTCCAAAGTAAACCAACTTAAACTTTTAAACTCTTAAACTTTTAAACTCACTTAAATGAAATTATCTCATTTTCAATTCAATTTACCAACAGAATTACTAGCTGAATATCCAGCAGAAAACCGAGACGAATCTCGTTTAATGGTTATCGATAGAAAAAAAGGAACTATCGAACACAAACAATTTAAAGATGTTATCGATTATTTCGGCGATGGTGATGTAATGATTCTTAATAACACCAAAGTTTTTCCTGCGAGAATGTACGGAAACAAAGAAAAAACAGGTGCAAGAATCGAGGTTTTCTTACTTAGAGAACTTAATGCAGAACAACGTCTTTGGGATGTTTTGGTTGATCCAGCTCGTAAAATTAGAATTGGAAACAAACTCTATTTTGGCGATGACGATTCATTAGTTGCAGAAGTTATCGACAACACCACTTCCCGCGGAAGAACATTGCGTTTCCTTTATGATGGTTCATACGAAGAATTCAGAAATAAATTAACAGAACTTGGAGAAACGCCCATTCCAAAATACATCACCCGTGAAGTTACCGAAGAAGATGCCGAGCGTTATCAAACTATTTATGCTAAAGAAGAAGGTGCTGTTGCCGCACCAACCGCTGGTTTGCATTTTTCAAAACACTTACTGAAAAAGTTAGAAATTAAAGGAGTTGATTTTGCAGAAGTAACCCTTCACGTAGGTTTGGGAACATTCAATCCTGTTGAGGTTGAAGATTTGTCTAAACACAAAATGGATTCTGAAGAATTGAAAATCACCCAAGAGGCTTGCGATATTGTAAACAATGCAAAAGCAAAAAAGAAAAGAATCTGTTGTGTTGGAACTACTTCAATGCGTGCTATCGAAAGTGCTGTTTCATCACAAAAAACACTAAATCCATTCGATGGTTGGACAAATAAATTCATCTTTCCTCCTTATGATTTTAGTATTGCAGATGCAATGATTACCAACTTTCATACACCAAAATCAACCTTATTGATGATGATTTCAGCATTCTGCGGACACGATTTAATGAAAAAAGCTTATGAAGAAGCCATCAAAGAAGGATACAAATTTTATTCCTATGGAGATGCAATGTTGATTTTATAATTTTCAAAAAAATAAAAAAAAAAGTGCTTTCAATTTAGTGATAGCACTTTTTTTATAAATCTATTTGATATTACTTAGTCAATTCAAAGATTAAAAAATCTCTTTCGCAATTTGTTTAATATTCTCTGCTTTTCCCATCGAATAATAATGCAAAACTGGAATTCCAGCAGCAACCAATTCTTTACTTTGTTGAATGCACCATTCAATTCCAATTTGTTTTACAGCATCATTATCTTTTGCTTTTACAACAGACATTATCAAATCATCTGGAATTTCTAGGCTAAAACGATGCGGAATTAAATTCAGTTGTTTTTTGGTGGCAATTGGTTTTAGTCCTGGAATAATTGGTACAGTAATTCCAGCAACACGACATTTGGCAACAAAATCGAAGAATTTTTTATTGTCAAAAAACATTTGAGTAATGATATAATCTGCTCCGTTTTTTATTTTTTCTTTCAAGAAATGAATGTCGCTATCCAAACTTGGTGCTTCCATGTGTTTTTCTGGATAACCTGCCACGCCAATACAAAAATTAGTTTGTGCTGAATTTTTCAAATCTTCATCTAAATAAATTCCATTGTTCAAATTATTGATTTGCAAAACCAAATCGGTGGCATATTCATTGCCTTCTTTTTCGGGCTTGAAATAGGTTTCATTTTTTAATGCATCACCTCGAAGTGCCACAACATTATCAATTCCAAGAAAATCTAAATCGATTAATAAATTTTCGGTATCTTCTTTTGTAAATCCTCCACAAAGAATATGCGGAATGGCATCAACTGAATATTTATTTTGAATGCCTGCACAAATACCAACCGTTCCTGGTCGCTTTTTTACTACTTTTTTTTGTAATAATCCGCTTGGCAATTCTTTAAATTCATATTCTTCCCGATGATATGTTACATCAATAAAGGGCGGAATAAATTCCATCAAAGGATCTATACTGTCAAAAATGGATTGAATGTTTTGACCTTTTAATGGTGGCAAAATCTCAAAGGAAAAAAGTGGTTTTCCGTTAGCGTTTCCTATGTGTTGGGTTACTTTCATGAGCCTCCCCCTTCCCCTCCAAGGGAGGGGTGACTGAAGTGGGTAATCAGTTTTTTAAAAATTAATTATTTAATACCTTCTAGTTCCTCCCCTTTGGGGAGGTTAGGAGGGGCTTATATTCGGCGCCAACCATTTCATAGCCATTTCGGTAGAAACACCTCTGCGTTTGGCATAGTCAATTACTTGGTCTTCTTTAATTTTTCCGAGTCCGAAATACTTGCTTTCTGGATGGGCAAAATAATAGCCTGACACGGATGACGCGGGCCACATGGCCATACTTTCTGTTAAAGTTACTCCAATTTTTTGCTCTACATTTAGTAATTTCCAGATGGTGGGTTTCTCCAAATGGTCAGGACAAGCTGGATAACCTGGTGCTGGACGAATGCCTTTATATTCCTCTGAAATTAACTCTTGATTAGATAAACTTTCGTCAGAGGCATATCCCCAAATTTCTTTTCTAACTTTTAAATGTAAATATTCGGCAAAAGCTTCTGCCAATCTATCGCCCAATGCTTTAACTAAAATCGAATTGTAATCATCTAAATTATTTTCAAATTCTTTTGCTTTTTCATCTACACCAAAACCAGTGGTTACGCAAAAACAACCCATATAATCTTGTATTCCAGAATCTTTCGGAGCGATAAAATCTGCCAATGCAATGTTAGGTGCTCCAGCGGTTTTTTGGGATTGTTGTCGAAGTGTTAAAAAAAGCCCCCCAACCCCCGAAGGGGGAGCTCCTAACATTGTGGATAATTCTTTCTTAATATTTTCGAGGGTATTAAAAATATCATTTGTAACTTGATTGTTTGTATATCTTATAATTCTAAATCCTTTTGATTTTAACCATTCTGTTCTTTGATTGTCATGTTCCTTTTGTTCTGGTGTATTGTGAATAGACCCATCAACTTCTATGATTAATCTTTTTTCTAAACACACAAAATCTACAATATACTCACCAATAATATGTTGTCTTCTAAATTTAAAACCATCTATTCCTTTATTTGATAAAACATTCCAAAGCATTTTTTCGGCTTCGGTAGGTTTATTTCTCATTTCTTTAGCTTTCTCTTTTAATATATCATATAATAAAGGGCTTGCTGTTTCCCAAGCTTGTTTATCTACAATATTGGGAGCTCCCCCTTCGGGGGCGGGGGGGGCTTGTAGTTGTATATCATCATCATTAATGGTATTTGCTGGAAATATTCCTAAAATTCCTTTGGCTGTTAACCATTTTTCGGAAACAATTTTGGATAACATTTTTTGAGCATCGTTGAATAAATCGGCGGCTTGTTCACCTACAACCTCATCTTTTAAAATTGCAGGATATTTTCCGTGCAGTTCCCAAGATTGAAAAAACGGTGTCCAATCTATAAATTCTACCAATTCTGATAATTCAACATCGATGGTTTTTGTGCCAATAAAATTGGGCTTTGATGGTTTGTAATTTGCCCAATCTAATTGCAATTTGTTCTTGCGAGCCTCTTCTATCGAAAGGAAATTCTTATCCCTACTTCTGCTCAAATAACCTTCTCGTAACTTGTCATATTCTTGACGAACGGTTTTTGCATAAGTTTCTTTTGTTTCGGTTTGCAATAAATTACTCGCAACTGTCACCGCTCTTGAAGCGTCATTTACATGTACCACAGTTGCTTTATATTCTGGTGCAATTTTCACAGCAGTATGTGCGCGCGAAGTTGTTGCACCACCAATCATTACAGGAATTTTGATGTTTAACTTGTCCATTTCTTTGGCAAGATAAACCATTTCGTCTAGCGAAGGCGTAATTAATCCGCTTAGTCCTATAATATCAACATTGTTTTCAAGGGCCGCTTTAATGATTTTTTCGGGCGGAACCATAACGCCTAAATCGATGATTTCAAAGTTATTACAACCCAAAACCACTGCAACAATATTTTTTCCAATATCGTGCACATCGCCTTTTACGGTTGCCATTAAAATTTTTCCATTGCTCGACGAAGTCGAGCTGTCTTTTTCTAACTCGATGAAAGGTAATAAATATGCAACCGCTTTTTTCATTACTCGTGCCGATTTTACTACTTGAGGCAAAAACATTTTTCCAGAACCAAATAAATCGCCTACAACATTCATTCCTGCCATTAGGTTTATTTCGATGACTTCTATGGCTTTATTGGCTGCTAATCGTGCTTCTTCTACGTCAATTTCTATAAATTCGTCAATTCCTTTTACTAAAGAATGCGTTAATCGTTCTTGAATTGGATAATTTCTCCACTCTTGAATTGCTTTTTCATTTACTTTAAAATCACCTTTGAATGTTTCGGCTAAATCCAACAATCTTTCGGTAGCATCTTCTCGTCTATTTAAAAGAACATCTTCTACGTGTTCGAGTAATGTTTTGTCGATTTCATCATAAATTTCGAGCATTTCTGGGTTTACAATTCCCATGGTCATTCCGTTTAGAATGGCATGGTATAAAAATGCCGAATGCATGGCTTCTCGCACCTTGTCATTTCCTCTAAATGAAAACGAAACATTACTCACACCGCCTGAAACTCCAGCAAAAGGTAGATTTTCACGAATCCATTTGGTGGCTCGGAAGAAATCTAAAGCATTTAGTTTGTGCTCATCCATTCCAGTTGCAACTGGAAAAATATTAGGATCAAAAATGATGTCTTGCGCTGGAAAATGAACTTCATTAACCAAAATATCATAACTTCTTTTGCAAATTTCGATGCGTCTTTCATAGGTATCAGCTTGACCATTTTCATCAAACGCCATAACAATTACAGCTGCACCATAACGTTTTATCAATTTGGCGTGATGAATAAATTGAGCTTCGCCTTCTTTTAAAGAAATAGAATTGACCACGCCTTTTCCTTGAATGACCTTCAAACCTGCTTCAATAATTTCCCATTTAGAACTGTCAATCATCACTGGAACACGAGCAATATCGGGTTCGGCAGCAATTAAATTTAGGAATTTGGTCATGGCATAAACGCCATCAAGCATCCCTTCGTCCATATTGACATCGATGATTTGAGCACCGCCTTCTACTTGTTCTCTGGCTACAGAAAGTGCTTCTTCGTATTTTTCTTCTTTAATTAGGCGAAGAAATTTTCTAGAACCTGTAACGTTTGTTCTTTCGCCAACATTAACGAAATTGGTTTTATGTGTGATGATTAGAGGTTCTAATCCTGATAGTTTTAAGTATTTGGTTTCTGACATTTTTTTTACTAATCAACCCTGTCAGAGTTTTAAACTCTGACAGGGTTTGGTTTAATTATACTTTTCTCGGTTTAAATTCTGATGCAATCTCCGCAATTGCTTTAATATGTTCGGGTGTTGTACCGCAACAACCACCAATTATGTTGATTAAATTATCTTTTAGATATTCTCTAATTAATGCTTGCATTTCTTCGGGTGTTTGGTCGTATTGCCCAAAAGCATTTGGCAAACCGGCATTGGGATGCGCAGAGATATTGAGTTGGGTGTTCATTGCCAATCGTTGCAAATAAGGCTTTAACTGATCTGCACCCAAGGCACAGTTGAAACCGATGCTTAATAACGGAATGTGTGAAATAGATATTAAAAAAGCTTCCACAGTTTGTCCAGAAAGTGTTCTGCCAGATGCATCTGTAATGGTTCCTGAAACCATTATTGGAATATCAATATTTCGTTCTTCTTTTACTTCTTCGATGGCAAAAAGTGCTGCTTTAGCGTTTAGTGTGTCAAAGATGGTTTCTACTAGAAGCACATCAACGCCACCATCAATTAGGGCTTCAACTTGTTGTTTGTAGGCAATTCGTAAATCATCAAAAGTTACGGCTCGGTAGCCTGGATCATTTACATCGGGTGACATTGATGCGGTTCTGTTGGTTGGTCCTATGGAACCTGCTACAAAACGAGGTTTGTCTGTGAATTCGTCTGCTACCTTGCGGGCAATTTTGGCGGATTGGTAGTTAAGTTCATATACATATTCTTCGAGATGGTAATCTGCCATTCCGATGGTTGTTCCAGAGAAAGTGTTGGTTTCTACAATGTCTGCACCTGCTTCAAAATACAATCTATGCACTTTTTTTACGGCTTCGGGTTGGGTGATGGAGAGTAAATCATTGTTTCCTTTTAAGGTATGGGGGAAATCTTTGAATTGTGTGCCACGAAAATCTTCTTCGGTAAAGTTATTTCGTTGCAACATGGTTCCCATGGCTCCGTCGAGGACGAGGATTCTTTCTTGTATTGCTTGTTGTATTTTTGACATAATATATTTTTTGCTACAAAGGCACTAAGGCTCAAAGTGATTTGTTTTATTTATTATTGATAAATTAAGGTTTATTTAAAAACTTAATTTTACAAAAATGGATTGCTAACTAGCCCAGATTATCTCACTTCGTTAATGATTTTCATTTGTGTTCGATGAATTTCATTTGTAGTTTATCCCGATTTTTATCGGGAGCAACGAAAAGCGGAACCTATCTGCCGACAGGCAGGAATGGATTGCAAAAAATGCGCAAGCCTTTCGCTTCTAATTGTTATTTTTGTTATCGGTAAAAGTTTGGAGAAAAATTTCTCGTGATTATCTTTTCCCTAAAAATGGGTTAGAATGTAGCACCTTCTACAAGAGTAGGGTTGCTAAGCTTTCATTGGGTCTATTCCCTCCAGCTTTCGTGATAACGCAATAAAAATAAGAACAGTGCAAAGTAATGGAATAGAATTGTATTTTGCAACTATTTGCAAAAATAAAAACGCTACAACGTTGTAGTGTTTTTTATTAGGTATAAGTTACATTTGATGAAAAAACTGAGCACTGAACATTAATAACTCAAAAGCTCCTCCATTTTAGCTTTCACTTTATCCGCATTTGGAATCATGGTGAATTCTAACGTACTATTCAATGGAATGGCTGGCATATTTTCTGATCCGATTACCATTACTGGCGCATCTAAATATTTAAAACATTTTTCTTGAATCAAACCAGCTAAACTTCTGGCAAAAGAATTGTTAGTTGGTTCTTCGGTTACAACTAGGCATTTTTTTGCTTTCTTAACGGATTTGAAAATCGCTTCTTCATCTAATGGATATAAGGTTCTCAAATCTATAATTTCGACTTGGTTTTTCATTGTTATTGATGCATTCAAAGCCCAATGAACACTCATTCCGTAGGTAATAACCGTTATGGTTTCATCGGTTTCTTGTTCCCAAATTTCTTGAACAATATTGGCTTTTCCAAAAGGTAAAATGTAGTCCTCACTTGGTTCGTTGACTCTTGCTGCATCGGTGCCTTTTACTTTGCTCCAATACAACCCTTTATGTTCTAAAATTACCACTGGATTTGGGTCGTAATACGCAGCTTTTAGTAAGCCTTTTAAATCGGCGCCATTACTTGGATAAGCAATTTTTATTCCGCGAATATTGGTCAGAACACTTTCAACCGAAGACGAATGATAAGGTCCGCCGCTTCCGTAAGCTCCAATTGGAACTCGCAAAATCATACTCACTGGCCATTTTCCATTAGACAAATAGCATGAGCGACTGACTTCGGTAAACAATTGATTCAATCCTGGCCAAATGTAGTCGGCAAACTGCACCTCAACAATTGGTTTCAATCCAACTGCCGACATTCCAACGGTTGAACCTACGATAAATGCTTCTTGAATCGGTGTATTGAAAACGCGTTCGTCTCCAAATTTTTGTGCTAACGTGGCGGCTTCTCTAAAAACGCCACCCAATCGTCCACCAACATCTTGTCCGTATAACAAACATTCTTGGTGCTTTTTCATTAATTCTTCCACCGCAAAAAGAGCGCAATCTACCATTACCACTTTATCATCACGCTCTGGATTTCGTTCGCCAACTTCTTCTATGATTGGCGTTGGAGCAAAATCATGTGTAAATAAATCTTCTGGAGTTGGATCTTCTGCAAGTTGTGCTTTATCAAAATCAGCTTGAACTTTGGCAACAGCCTTATTTTCTATAGTTTGAATTTCTTCTTCGGTGAATCCTGCTTCCAATAATTGATTTATCAAAACCGGATATGGATCGCACGATTGTGCTTCTTCCAAATCGTCCCGATACCATTCCATTCGAACTCCTGAAGTGTGATGATTCAATAACGGAACTTTTGCATGAACCAAAAAAGGACGACGTTCTTCACGAATGGTTTTCACTACTTTTTGAACAGCCAAATAGCTTTCGGTAAAATTAGCACCGTCAATAGAAATCGCTTCAATTCCGTGGAATCCTTTGGCATATTCAAATGCATTTTGAGCACGAGTTTCAGCCGCATTTGCAGAAATATCCCAACCATTATCTTGCACCAAATACAAAATAGGAAGTTGTTTTAAAGCTGCCATTTGCAAAGCTTCGGCAATTTCGCCTTCGGTAACTGATGCGTCACCAAGCGAGCATGCGACAAATGGTTTTTCTTGATTAGTATCTTGAATTCCAATATTTTCTTTATACCAAAAACCCATCGCTGCACCAGTAGCTGGAATCGCTTGCATACCTGTAGCCGATGATTGGTGCGGAATTTTAGGTTTATCAGCATCTTTCAAACTTGGATGACAATAATAAGTTCGTCCGCCCGAAAATAGATCGTCTTTTTTGGCCATCAATTGCAACATCAAATCGTAAGGTTTCATTCCTATTCCGAGCATCATTGCATCATCCCGATAATACGGAAACGCATAATCTTGAGGCAAAAGTTGCATCGCCATCGCAATTTGAATGGCTTCGTGTCCGCGTGAAGTGGCATGCACGTATTTAGAAACTATTTTGAAATTAGCCTCATACAAATTGGTCATTGCCTTGGCAGTTGCCATGGTTAAAAAGGCTTTTTCTAGTATTTTTTTATCTAACATCTTTTTTATTTTGAACCATTAAGTTAATTAAAGTTCATTAAGTTTTTCTAATATAACTGAAAATAACTTTACCTGTTTTTATCATTAAGATTTTTTCTTAATTTTCTTAATGACCTTAATGGTTAAAATTGTTTATTTTGCTTCTACAATCCAACCAAATTCGTCTTTGATATCTTGCACTTTAATCGCATTCAAAGTATCATTAACCAATACAGAAACTGGATTTTCATCTGGGAATTTAATTGATAAATCGTTGTTACCTATTTCTTCTATCATGGCAATTCCTACTGCGGTTCCAGTTCCGAATGCTTCTTCTAAAGTGCCGTTTTTAGAAGCCAAAATAATTTCTGACAATGTGATTGGTCTTTCGGTTACTTCAAATCCTTTACTTCTTAATAAATCAATTACACTCATTCGAGTAATTCCTGATAAAATCGAACCTGTTAAACTTGGAGTAATGAATTTTCCATCAATTTTGAAAAAAATGTTCATGGTTCCCACTTCCTGAATGTATTCAAAATCTTGTGCATCAAGCCATAACACTTGGTCATACCCTTTTGCTTTAGCATATTCTGTTGGACGAATGGCCGCTGCGTAATTTCCGGCTGCTTTGGCTTCTCCAGTACCGCCATTTACGGCACGAACGTATTTTTTTTCGGCATACAACTTTATTTTTCTGTTGAAAAAAGGTCCAGCGGGCGATGCCATGACAATGAATTTAAATCTTGTGGCAGCACGCATACCAATAAAGGCTTCGTCGGCATACATAAACGGACGCAAATATAAGGCGCTTCCTGTTGATTTTGGAATCCAATCTTTTTCTAAAGCGGTGAATTGTTTCAAAGCTTCTACAAATAAATCTTCGGGAAACAAAGGCATTCCCATTCGGTCGGCACTAAAATTCAACCTTTTTGCATTTTCATCTGGACGGAATAATAACGGAGTTCTGTCTTTTCCTAAAGTGGCTTTCATTCCTTCAAAAATGGCCTGTCCGTAATGTAAAGCCATCGCTGCTGGATGGGTCGGAATCATTGCCAAAGGTTCTATTCGTGGATTTTGCCATTCGCTATTTTGATAATCGCAAATGAACATGTGATCGGTAAAATTGGTCCCCATTGTGATGTTTTCAAGATTCACTTCTGAAACTCTTGATTGTGAGACTTTTGTTATTTTTATTGATTGTGTCAATATATCTTGCATAATAAAATAGTTTTGAGTTAAATTCCCCCTTCGGGGGTTAGGGGGCTAAATTGTTCTAAATAATCGCCTACTTTTCTTAAAAATGAACCTCCTAAAAATCCGTCTACAACTCTATGGTCGAAGGATAAGGAAAGATATATCATGCTTCTGATGGCGATTTCGTCACCTTTTTCAGTTGTGATAACTTCGGGACGTTTTTTAATAATTCCGAGTGCTAAAATAGCTACTTCGGGTTGGTTGATAATTGGTGTTCCCATCAAACTTCCAAAAGTTCCAACGTTGGAAATGGTGAACGTACTTCCTTGAATTTGTTCGGGTTTTAGTTTGTTATTTCTAGAGGCTTCCGCCAAATTATTTACCTCTTTTGCTAAAGCAACTAAGTCTTTTTCGTTGGCATTTTTCACCACTGGTACGATTAAATTCCCTGATGGTAATGCGGTTGCCATTCCAATATTAATGTCGTTGTGAACAATGATGTTTTTCTCATCCACAGAAACATTTATCATTGGAAAATCGGCTACAGCTTTTGCTACTGCTTGAACAAAAACGGGTGTAAATGTTAGTTTTTCGTTGTGTTTTTCCTGAAATTTATCTTTGTTTTCATTTCTCCAATTCACCAAATTCGTGACATCAACTTCAATGTAAGAAGTTACGTGAGGTGAAGTTTGCTTAGAATACACCATGTGATCGGCAATCATTTTACGCATTCTGTCCATTTCTACAATTCGGTCTTTTCCTTCTGTGAAATTGATTTTGGGCTTTGGATAGGTGGTAGGTAGTAGGTTTTGGGTTTTAGGTTGAGGAATGCTTGGAATAGGATATTTTCTATTTTTTAGATAATTAAAAACGTCACTTTTTTGTAATCTTCCCTCTGTTCCTGAACCTGGAATGGCTTGCAATTCTTCTATAGAAAGGTTTTCCTTTTGGGCAATTGAAATGATTAATGGACTTATGAAGGTTGTAGGTTGTAGGTTATGGGTTTTAGGTTGCAGGTTGTGGGTTGTAGGTCGTGGGTTGTGAGATAAAACAACTTCTAATTCATCTTTCCTACTTCCTACTACCTCATCCCTATTACCTACCATCTCAATCAATGCCAAAACAGTACCCACTTCAACCACCGCATCTTTCTGAAAACGAATTTCAGTAATAACACCCGAAACAGGCGCTGGCACATCACTATCAACTTTGTCGGTAGCGACTTCTAAAATAGTTTCTTCAGCTTCCACAAAATCACCTACGTTTTTCAACCAACTGATTATTGTTGCTTCGGATATACTTTCGCCCATTTTGGGCATTTTGAATTCTGTTATCATTTTTTTGAGATGAAAGAGAATAGAGTATAGAAAATAGACTTTTCAATCGGTCTATATTCTGTTCTCTATTTTCTATTTTCTTTTAATTTAAACTCTTCTAATGTTTTATAAAATGCTTCTTGTGTTGGACGATTGGCTGGAATTTCACGCAACGGCTCAACGACTTTTAATGTTTTATAACATTCTGCTGGCAATTGTTGATACAAAGCAGTTCCTTTGGTTTTCCAATCAATCATTTCATCGGAAACGTCTTTTATTATTGTTGCTGGATTTCCAACTACCATTTTTCGGTTTGGGATTTGCATTCCAGCTTTTATGAAACTTAATGCGCCTATGATACATTCATCGCCAACATTTACATCATCCATAATTACAGCGTTCATTCCGACCAAACAATTTTTACCAATATTTGCTCCGTGAATAATCGCTCCGTGACCAATGTGTGCTCCTTCTTTTAAAACCATTGACTTTCCTGGAAACATGTGAATCGTGCAATTTTCTTGTACGTTACATCCGTCTTCAATAATGATTTCGCCCCAATCACCACGAATGGCAGCACCCGGACCAACGTAAACATTTTTTCCAATAATCACGTTACCCGTAACCGCAGCTTGCGGATGGATGAAACTACTTTCGTGTATTACTGGGATGAACCCTTTGAATTCGTATATCATTTTTTCTTTTTAGAATATAGATGAAAGAATATAGAAAATAGACTTATCATCATTGTCTTTATATTTTATAATGTTTTAATGAAAATTAATAATGAAATGAAAATCAAAAGATGAATAATAATTGATGATATCAACTCTTTTTTATAAAGAAAGTATCTAAAACTATTTATCATCAACATCAATCCAGAAATAAATGGCAAAGCCAATAAAATTGCAGCTCCTAATCCTTGAACACATGGTCCTGATGGAGAAATAATATCTAAAAAGTAACATGCAATCAACAACAAAAGATAAAATCCTATTGTAAACAGCGCGTTTTTAAGATATAAGTTCTCGATTTTGAACATTTCTATTTTCTTTATTCTTTTTTCTATTCTCTTTCTATTTAAACTTCTTCAACGTTTCTTTCGTAAAATCAGACAATACTAATCTTCCACTTATTGCTGCTCTTTCGGCTAATAAATTGTCCCAATCTTCTGTTCCTCTCCAAAAAAATTTCTTCATTTCGAGCATGGCTTCTGGATTATAAGTACATAAATGTTCGGCAAATTTCTGAACGGATTCGTCCATTTCTTCTATATTTTCAAATACTTGAGCAAACAATCCTTTCTCTTTTGCCCAATTGGCATCGTAAAATGAGTTGGCATCAATGGCAATTTGTGACATGGCTGAAACTCCCATTTTTCTTTCGATTGCTGGAGAAACTACAAATGGTCCGATTCCTACATTTAGTTCTGATAATTTTATGGCTGCGAATTTTGTTGCCATACAATAATCGGTTGATGCTGCTATTCCAACTCCGCCACCAACTGTTTTTCCTTGAATTCTTCCGATGATGAATTTCGGACATTTTCGCATGGCATTGATAACGTTTGCAAATCCTGAGAAAAATAATTTTCCGGTTGCGGCATCGTTGATGGAGATTAGTTCTTGAAAACTAGCTCCGGCACAAAAAGTTCGGTCGCCTCCACTTTTTAGGATGATGACTTTTACATCGTTGTTGTTTCCAACTTCTGTAATCATATTGGCTAATTGTGCTAATATATCGCTTGGTAGAGAGTTTTGCTCGGGATGAAAAAACTCGATAGTGGCGATGTTGTTTTGTATACTTTGATTTACGTATGCGTTCATTTTTGTTTAAAGTTTAAGGTTTAAAGTTGTTTTTAAACCATTAAGAAATTAAGTTCATTAAGTTTTTTTAGCCACGGATGACACAGATTTAACTGATTTCCGCTGATTTTTTTTTATTCTAAAATTCTAGCCCAGATTGGAACGGCATCCTTTTCTTTTTTTCTTAAAAAAGAAAAGATATAGTGGAAAGCTGGAAATAGCTCCCAATTATTTTACAAAATATTAAACTGTTCAAAATGATGATTCAAATGTTTTCGTTCTAATAAATACGATTCATATTTGTTTAATTCTCCAAAAACCATATTCTTTAAAACGGCTTCTGGATTTTCTTTGAAAAATGTCTTATAATTTTCTCTGGCTTCGAAAAATTTGGTTTTGGCAGTTTCAAAATCGGGATGGATTAAATCTTCCAATTCACCTTTTTTCATCATTGGGAATGCGCTTCCTTTTGGGAATTTATCATAATTGTATAACGAATTATGAACTTTATCCAAAATCTTTTCGGATGTTGCAATTTCGAAATCTTGAATTTCACCTGACATGATTTTATACCCTTGTTCCAAATGTTCTAACAAATGTTGTGGTGTTAGAATTCCCCAACTTGGTTTGGTGTTTTCGGTAAGTTTATTGATGTATTCGGCTATTTTGGCATCAGTCATTTCAACGAAAACCTCTTGTTTTTTCTGCACCATGGTTAGAATTGTTGCAACTGCTACCAATTCGTTTTCGGTGTCAAAAACCTCAACAAACCATTTTACAATTCCGCTTGGATGTTCGGCAGATGCTACATCTCTATCCACTTTTTGTTTGCAGGTTAATCGTACATAAACGGTATCATTATGGTAAATTGGACGCAAGAAACGACATTCTTCCAACCCATAATTAGCTGCAACCGGACCTTTATTTGGATAGACAAACAAACCAGCAGCAGCAGCCAAAATGAAGTAGCCGTGAGCGGTTCTTTTCTTGAAAATACTTCCGTCAAGCGAAGTAATATCGGTGTGTGCATAGAAATGATCCCAAGTGATATTGGCAAAATTGATAATGTCGGTATCGGTAACCGTTCTATTGTGCGTTCGCAATGACATTCCGGGTTGGATGTCTTCCCAATGGTATTGGAACGGATGTTGTGTGATTTCCTTGTAGACCGAATTCGCTTGATAAATTCCAGTGATTTCGGTTATAGTTGTTGGCGAACCTTGAATGGCACATCGTTGCATATAATGTTTGATTCCGCGAACGCCACCCATTTCTTCTCCGCCACCAGCACGACCTGGACCACCGTGAACCAATAATGGCAATGGCGAACCGTGACCTGTACTTTGTTTGGCATTTTCACGATTTAATACTAAAATTCTACCGTGATGAGATGCTGCGTTTACTACATATTCTTTGGCAATTTCATCAGAATTTGTAACTATTGAGGACACTAATGAACCTTTACCCATTTGAGCTAACTCAATGGCTTCGTCAAGATTTTTATATGGCATTATTGTTGAAACTGGACCAAATGCTTCGGTTTCGTGAACGGCTAAATTTGTAAACGGATTGTCTTCACGAAGTAATATTGGGCTAATGAAAGCGCCTTTTTCATCGGCTCCGATTATATTGGTTTTTTCTAAATCTCCGTAAACAATTTTGGCAGATTTTGATAATTCTTGAACTCTTCCTTTAAGGACATCGACTTGGTCTTTACTTACCAATGCGCCCATTCGGACTTCTTTTAATCTTGGGTCACCGATAGCAACTTTGTCTAATGATTTTGAAAGAGCCGATTGAACGTCGTCCATTAATTTTTCTGGGACAATCATACGGCGAATTGCTGTACATTTTTGTCCAGCTTTTACAGTGATTTCACTGCGAGCTTGGTTGATAAATAAATCGAATTCTGGCGTTCCTGGAACTGCGTCTTCTCCTAAAATGGATGCGTTCAAACTATCGGCTTCCATTGTAAACGGAACTGATTCTTGGATTAATCTTGGATGTGATTTTAGTAATCTTCCAGTTGTTGCCGAACCTGTAAACGTTATTACGTCTTGGCTTTCAACAGTATCGAAAATGTTTCTAGCAGTTCCCGAAATTAATTGTAATGCACCTTCAGGCAAAATATTCGAAGCTATAATTTCACGAACAACAGCTTCGGTTAAATAAGCGGTTACTGGTGCAGGCAACACCACAGCTGGCATTCCCGCCATCCAATTGCAAGCACATTTTTCTAACATTCCCCAAATTGGAAAGTTGAAAGCGTTAATATGAATGGCCACTCCTTTTTTTGGAACCAAAATATGATGTGCCATAAATCGGCCGCCTTTAGACAAATCGATTGGGTCGCCTTCTACGTGATACGATTGATTTGGAAATAATTTTCTTAATGAAGCATTGGCATATAAATTTCCGAATCCACCTTCGATATCAATCCATGAATCGACGCGAGTTGCACCAGTTCGATAACTGATTTCGTAAAATGCTTCTTTGCGTTTGGTTAAATACATTGCCAAACTTTTAATCATATTGCCGCGTTCTTGGAAGGTCATTTTGCGGAGTTTTTCGCCGCCTATTGTTCTTCCATAATGTAAAATGGCTGGAATATCCAATCCTTCGACCGAAGTTTCTGCGATGAATTCTCCGGTTACTGCATCATACGACGGTTTTCCATCTCCTGTTGCTGAAGTCCATTTTCCTTGTACGTAATGTTGTGTTTTGTTCATAGTATGCTGAATTTATTTCAGTATCTGTTTTAACCGCAAATTCGCAAATTATTATTTAAAGAAGCGAATGGCTTGGTCTTTATTTGTTATCCATATTCCTGCTGCCTTTCCAAAGCTCGCTAAAAAAGCGAGGCTTTTCCCTTGCATCAGGGCTAGTTTGTAATTCATTTCTATACCTGACAGGTTTCAAAAACCTGTCAGGTCTCTAAGTTTACACTCTTTCTATAATCGCCGCATAGCCTTGACCTACGCCAATACACATGGTAATTAAAGCATATCTTTTTCCTGTGAGTTGCAGTTCTAATGCAGCTGAATAGGCAATTCTTGCTCCTGTTACTCCTAGTGGATGACCGATTGCAATTGCACCTCCGTTTGGATTTATTCTTGGATCGTTATCTTTTAATCCTAACTCCCTAATGCAAGCGATACTTTGTGCGGCAAATGCTTCGTTGAGTTCTATAATATTCATTTGGTCTAATGTTAAACCTGCTTTTTCTAGTGCTTTTTTGGTGGCTTCTACTGGACCAATTCCCATGATTCTGGGTTCAACTCCAACTACGGCAGAACTTACTATTCGGGCCAATGGTTTTAGATTGAATTTTTTTACTGCTTCTTCTGATGCGATGATTGTTGCGCAAGCACCGTCATTTAATCCTGAAGCGTTTCCTGCGGTTACACTTCCGTCTTTTTTGAAAGCTGGTCGTAACTTTGATAAACCTTCCATTGAAGTAGTTGACTTAATGAATTCGTCTTTTGAAAACTGAATTAGGTCGCCTTTTCTTTGTGGAATTTCTACCGTTACTATTTCTTTGGCTAATCTTCCTGAAGTTTGTGCTGCTGTTGCTTTTTGTTGGCTGTGCAATGCAAAAGCATCTTGATCTTCTCGAGTGATATTGTATTTTTCTACAAGATTTTCGGCTGTTTCACCCATGGCTTCAGTGCCATACATTTCGTGCAGTTTTGGATTTATGAATCTCCATCCGAAACTGGTGTCGTACATTTTAGAATCTGTTCCATAAGCTGATGATGGTTTGGAAACTACTAATGGTCCGCGTGTCATGTTTTCGATTCCGCCCGCAATAAAAACGTGTCCATCACCTGCTTTAATGGCGCGATTGGCGTGGATTATTGCTGATAATCCTGAACTACAAAGACGATTTACTGTTTCCCCTGGAACCGTGTATGGCAATCCTGCTAAAAGCAACGACATTCTAGCCACATTGCGATTGTCTTCACCGGCTTGATTGGCGCAACCCATGATTACGTCATCGTATGCTTCTTTTGGAATATTTGGGTTTTTTTCTACTACGGTTTTGATGACCAATGCTCCTAAATCATCTGGACGAACCGATGCTAGTGCTCCTTGGTAACTTCCTATTGGAGTTCTTACTCCGTCTATGATGTATGCTTCAAGCCCCCTAACCCCCGAAGGGGGGATACTTGTATTATCAATTGTATTGTTATTCATGCTTTTACTATTTATTTTTATTTCCCCCCTTCGGGGGTTAGGGGGCTATTCCCAATCTTTTTGTGTGCGATACACTACGCCTTTGAAAAGTGCTACCAATTCGTCGCCTCTTTTTACTTCTATAATATTGAAACCTAATTTATTATTTACTTTTTCGATGACAGATTCGGCGGTTAGATAATCGCCTTCGCTTACGGCTTCGATGTGATTGATGGACGTTTCGATGGAAACGGCGAATTTACCATGCGTGTTGGCTGCAAATCCGAAAGCAGTGTCGGCTAATGAATAAGTAATTCCGCCGTGCGCTTTGTGCATACTGTTGAGCATTTCTTTGCGAACAGTCATGGCGACTTTACAACGACCGATTTCGCATTCGAGAATTTCGATGCCAAGCCATTGACTGTAGGCGTCTTGAGAAAGCATTTTATGAGGTATTAGGTCGTTGGGGATAGGTTTTAGGTCTGACATACTAACTATTTATTCGTTTACCGATTATACTTCTTAAACTGCTAATCATTTTTGTTATTTCTGACAAAACTTGTCTATTAAATTCGTTTGTTTCATCAGAAATATAATTTCTTAAATAGGCTTTAGAACTACATGAAACACATTCGTGAGCACTGTGCCAAGCGTTTGCAAGATAATTATAGAATTGTTTATCTGTTCCTCCAGAACCTTCTGCAATATTTAAAGCTATTGAATCGATTGCTCTTTTAAATTGTGAAGTTAATTCAAATCGTTCTTCTTTTGGGAAACTTTTTGCTTGAATATTAATCAACTCACCAAACTGCATTGCTTTTTGGTAAACTAACAAATCTTCAAACGTAAAATGATATTTTGATTCCATAATTTATTATTTTCCTACGATACGACCTAATACCTAATACCCACAACCTACTACCTTAAAAAAACCTACTACCTTTATTAGCCATTCTTCTTAAAATTGGACTGCATCTATATCTGTCTTCGTGGTATTCGTTGTAGAGTTCATCTATTTTGTTAACGCACCATTGGATTCCGAGTTCGTCTGCCCAAGTGAGCAATCCTTTTGGGTAATTTACTCCTTTGGTCATGGCGTTGTCGATGTCTTTGGCTGATGCTATGTTTAAAAAGAATGTATCAGCTGCTTCGTTTATTAGCATTACGATTACTCTTTCGAAAATGGTTTTTGCTAAAGTCAAATCTTCTGTTGGTTTTGGTAATTCTTTGCTGTAATCATAGAAACCTCTGCCTGATTTTTTCCCTAGAAATCCAGCTTCCAACAGACGCTTTTGTGTGAAAGAAGGTTTGAATTTTGGATCGAAATAGAAAGCGGTAAAAACGGATTCGGTTACGATATAATTTACATCGTGACCAATCATATCCATTAGTTCGAATGGTCCCATTCGGAATCCACCGATGGTTTTTAAAGCCCAATCGATTGTGGCGAAGTCGGCTATGCCTTCTTCATAAATTCGTAAACTTTCGCTGTAAAATGGTCTTGCGACACGGTTTACTATAAATCCTGGTGTGTCTTTGGCAACGGCAACTACTTTTTTCCAATCGGAGATGGTTTTGATTGTTGTTTTCAAAACTTCTTCACTAGTTTGTATGGCTGGAATTACCTCAACCAGTTGCATTAATGGTGCTGGATTAAAAAAGTGAATTCCAATGACGCGTTCTGGTTTTTGGCAAGAAGCAGCAATGGAAGCTATTGACAATGAAGATGTATTGGATGCTAAAATGGTATTTTCTGATACCAGAGTTTCAATTTCAGAAAATAATTTTCGCTTGATTTCCATATTTTCAATTATGGCTTCAATCACTAAATCGGAATGTGATAATTCTCCTAGTGTGTGTGCGTAGGAAATGTTATTTTCGATTCGAGTTTTTTCGTGCTCGTCTATTTTAGTTTTCTCGACTAATTTAGATAAGGTATTTTCAAGATTGGATTTGCTTTTGGCAAGCGCGTCGAGATTGGTGTCGTAAATTTTTACTTCACAACCTACTGTTGCGGCTACTTGTGCGATACCGCTTCCCATTGTTCCACTACCAATAATAGCTACTTTCATTACTTTTGATTTTTTAACCGCAAAGTGCGCAAAGTTTTACGCAAGGTTCGCAAATTTTTATATTTTGTTTATCAATTTCCTTTGAATTCGGGTTTTCTTTTTTCTATGAAAGCGGTAACCCCTTCTTTATAATCGTTTGATGAACTGGCTTCGATTTGTAAATCGCTTTCTAATGCCAATTGTTGTTCCAAATTATTGGTCATCGATTGATTGAGTAATCTTTTGGTTAAACCAATAGCTTTGGTGGGCATTTGAGCTAAAGTTGACGCTAATCCTTTTACTTCCTCTTCGAACAATCCTGTTGGGAAAATTTTATAAATCATACCCATATTTAGTGCTTCTAATGCTGATACTTTGTCTCCTAACATCATTAAAGCAGATGCTTTTTGAAAACCAATTAATCGTGGTAAGAAAAATGTTCCTGCACTATCTGGAATTAATCCTATTTTGCTGAAAGCTTGTATGAACGATGCACTTTCTGATGCTACTACAATATCACAAGCCAATGCGATGTTTGCTCCTGCTCCTGCGGCAACTCCGTTTACTGCTGCAATGATTGGTTTTTCGATGTTGCGAATTTTTTGGATAATTGGATTATAATGCTCTTCTAATATTTTTCTGAAACCTGGATTTAAGTCTGGATCGGTTACTTCTTTTAAATCTTGTCCTGCACAAAATGCTTTTCCGTTTCCTGTGATTACTATTGCACGAACATTTACATCGTTTGCACAATTGTCTAATGTTTCTTGCAACAGAAACGCCATTTCACGATTGAAACTGTTGAAAACTTCGGGTCTGTTGAGTGATATCCACGCAATGTTGTTTTCGATTTTTAGTTCTATTGATTTGGTCATACCTATTTTTTATCCTCACCCCCAACCCCTCTCCAAAGGAGAGGGGAGCAAGTAAGACTCTATTTTAAACATTTAAAGTAGTCGAATGGCTCAAGGCAATCATCGCATTGAAATAGTGCTTTGCATGCTGTGGAACCAAATTGACTGACTAATTTTGTATTGAATGAACCGCATTGCGGACATTTTACTAATTTTTTATTTCCTAGAAGTGCTTCTTTATCGGCTGTTTCTGATAAGGGTGAGGCAATTCCGTATTTTTCTAAAGCTTCTCTTCCTTTTGGAGTAATCCAATCGGTTGTCCAAGCAGGTGAAAGGATTAGTTCTACTCTGGCATCATATCCCTTTTGCTTGAAAGCTGCTTTGATATCATCACCAATCACATCCATTGCAGGGCAACCGCTGTAGGTTGGTGTGATTTGAACCTCAACAATTCCGTTAATTATTTTAGCAGAACGTACTACTCCCATTTCCATAATTGACAAAACTGGAATTTCTGGATCGGAAACCGATTCGAGAATTTCGAAGAGTTTTTGGTCGATATGTGCTAATTGTTCTGGCATTTTAACTAAAATTTCTTTTTTTCAACCATTAAGATATTAAGGTTCATTAAGTTTTTATTTATGGAAATTTCTTGTTCTTTTTTTTCTCGCAAAGACGCTAAGGCGCAAAGCTTTTCATTTTCTACCAATTCATATTTGGATAAGCTAATTGCATATATTGCATTTGTGCTAAAAGATATCCCATGTGTTCGCTGTGAATTCCTTGTTTTCCACCTTTTTGAAAATATTCTATTGTTGGCGTTTGTAATGTTGCTTCTTCTAAAATTTCATTTACTTTTTTATAATAATTTTCATTTAAAAGTGTTACATCTACTCCAATTCCTTCGGAAACCATTGCTTTATCGGCATCGGTTTGATGGAAGAGTTCATCAGTAAAAATCCATAAATCGTTGATTGCTGTTTGGATTTTGTTTTGACTTTCTTCTGTTCCGTCGCCTAATCTTCTAATCCAATCGGAAGAAAATCTTGTGTGATACGAGACTTCTTTGATGCTTTTTTTAGCTATCGCAGATAATGTTTCGTCGTTACTATTTTGCAATTCTTCTAATACCAATAAATGATAAACATCAAATAGAAATTGTCTTGCAATAGGATTGGCAAAATCTTGATTGGGTTGTTCGACCAACAAAACGTTTTTATATTCTCTTTCTTTTCGCAAGAAAGCGATGATATCTTCTGTTGCATCGCCTCCAATCAATTTGGCTGCGTATTGAAAGTAACTACGCACTTGACCAAATAAATCTAGTGAAATATTGGTCATTGCAATATCGGTTTCTAGACTTGGGCCGTGACCGCAAAGTTCACCGAGACGTTGTCCTAGAATTAATGAATTATCTGCAATTCCGTATATGTATTGAATTAAATTGTTGTTCATTTTGAAAAGGTTGTAGGTTGTAGGTTTTGGGTTGTTGTAGGTTGTAGGCGTTTCTAATTCTACTACCTAAAACCTACCACCTAATTACATGTGTTTTAACTCGTCTGGCAATTCGTAAAAAGTTGGATGACGGTAGGCTTTGTCTTTTGCTGGATCGAAAAGTTCTGCGCTGTCATCTGGATTTGACGCTG
>JFJP01001227.1_pt1 | contig 24765 bp, 23 predicted proteins | sample 431651 | NCBI WGS metagenome assembly JFJP01 (sample SAMN02602958, study PRJNA72255) | Microbial mat metagenome, whole genome shotgun sequencing project. | biome: fresh water; feature: sink hole; material: water; isolation source: purple microbial (photo- and chemosynthetic) mats found in...
TTTACATGGGTAACGATCATACTTTACATGCTAAAGTTGATGGTATTGTGAAATTTCAGAAAAAAGCTGACGATAAGTCGTTTGTTTCTATTATTCCTTTTGAAGCATAATCTAAATTTAGTTTAGATTTAAAAAAACCGTTCATCACTGAACGGTTTTTTTTGTGCATTGAAGTGAAATAACACCTATTATGTATTACTTCGCCAGTTCGCAAGCTCGGGTATATATAGTTCAATAAAATTGGACTATTTTATAAATATTATTAATGTAATTTACATTTTTGAAATTAATGAAATTGCTTCTTCTAAATTATATGCCCCATCAATAGCATTTTTATCAAACACCATCATGTATTTATATTTTGTTGAATTTGTGCTTTTTTCCCAAGCTTTACCTAATCTTAATTTCGCTGAACTATCAGAATTATCTCTATCAGAACCCTTTGTTTCAACAACTATTACTCGATTGTTTTTTGTAACCAAAATAAAATCTGGATAATGGTTAGATTTGAACCCATTTAAAGAAAATCCTTTTCCTCGACCCAAATTTCTGTGCCAAAACGAAATGTTTGCAGCAGGAGCAATTTCCATTATAAATTGTTGCTCCAAACCATTCATATCTCCTTCATGAGTGTATAAAGAATTGCCAATATCATTTCCGGTTTTTGAAGGAATTATTGCAAGTTCAAATTTCCAAACACCTTGTGTTGTTATTCTGTCAATGGTTAACCATTCTAAAAATGTTTTTTCGGCTTCAATATCAGCCAATTCATTGATTTTTTTCTTTATTAAATCGGTATAGGTAAATTTGTGTTGTAAAAAATCTTGCAATTCTTCTGCTGACATATCTTCCAAAATACGATTTACATATTTCTTAATTTCATTGTCTGCAATTGGCGGCATTTTGTCAATCTGCTTTACAACTTGATGCGCAATATCTTTTATCTGGCTTTGTTTAGGTTTTGCCAAAATGTATTCGGTAATTGGTTCTCTCAACATATTGTCTATTTTTAGAGACACCATTTTATAACCTCCATCATTGGTTTTTTCGGTATCAATTTTATATAAATCTGATGAAATACTTTTGAATGGAATATCAATATCTTTATTGGAAAGTTTAAAATTTTTCAACAAGTTAACTCTATCTAATAATTGAGTTTCGCCTTGTCCCATATCTAAAAAGTTGTTTTTAGGAACTTCAATTACAAATTTTGGTAAAATAATATTTTGTGCTTGTTCAGCTACACTTTCACGCATTTTATATTGTTTTACTTTCATGCCTACTTCAGAATAAATTTGCTTAATAGTATTTGAATTTTCTTGATTTGTAATTGTTTTTTGAAAAGCTTCGTTTTGAGCAATAGCTAATTCCTCTATTTCAAAAACAGTTGTATTTGTGTTTTGATTTCTTTGATTAGGATTAAAATTGATTTTTTGAACATCAATCAAATCTTCATCAACAACATCAATTTGCTTTGGAAAAAAGAAATTATCCAACGATTCTTGTTTGACTTCTTCTTTAACAAATTCTGGCATGATGTCTTTTTCACGATAATCTTTTTCACTAAAACCTGATTGTTGCAATCCTTTAATAATGTTTTGTAAGGTGTTTTGAAACTTTACCGATGCCGTAATTACATAAGATAAATTCAACATGGTACTGTTGTGTTTCATTACATAAGGTTGACGCAAAACTCGACCAAGAATTTGAGTTACATCAACTTCTGATGATTTATCGGCTAACGATGCCAAGATATAGGCAAACGGACAATCCCAACCTTCTTTCAACGCGTTAATTGTAATAATATAACGAACTGGACATGCTTTGCTCATCAAATCTTCGTTTTTCAACTCATCTTTGGTGGCTGTTTTTATTTTGATTTGTTCCTCTGGAATACCAATTTTGATTAATTGTGCTTTTAGTTTATCAAAAGTTGTATTGTCTTCTTTACCTTTAGGTTGCGCTTGAAAAAGAACAATTGGACGAATGTATTTTCCGCCGTTTTGTTCAATAATTATAGCTTCATTTTCTAATTTACTTTGCAAATGCAAGGCACTTTCAATAACTCCTTCAATATTTTGATGATTATAAACAATAACTGGCAGCTTAACCATATGCTCTTTTTTCAGTTCAATTGCCGAAACTAAACTAACAATATTGGCGTTTTGTTTTGGCGTTGCAGTTAAATCTAAAATAAAACTCGGATTTAGATTATTCAACATTTCAACACTCAAATCACTTTCGGCATTGTGGCTTTCATCAACTATCAGAATTGGATTTAAACTTCTAATAACATTGATTAAGGCTTCTTTTTCTGTTCCTTCCAAGACATCATTATCATTAATCATTCCTGAAAAATTAGCCAAATTAGAATTTTGCTCATTAACTTTTCTATCTTCTTTATTTTTGGCTCTAATAGACGCAAAATTCATTACCATAATGCTCAATTGTTCTTTTACAGAGGAAGGATTGAAATTGGCACCTTGAAGCAAATCACGTTTTTCATAAACTTGAACTCTATTATTAAACAACGAATTTAGTTTTTGACAATAAGGATGCTCTGGATTGGAAAGATTTTTTACCGTTTGGTCTAACAAGTTACTCCAAGGCACAAGCCAAATCACAGTTTTGGTTTGATTATTGGGCATTGCATCAAAAATGGTTTTCAAAGCATTGCAAGCAATAAAGGTTTTTCCGCCAGCAGTTGGCACTTTTATACTTAAATGCACTGCATTGGGAACAGTGTTTTGATAAGGACGCATGCCCTCGCCCGAAAGCGGATTATAAAAACCCACTTTGTCTTGCCAAAAAGTATTGAAAGCAACACTAGCTTTTTTATGATTTTGCAAATATTCGAAATACAATTGTAAATCGTCGATAACTTGCTTTTGGTAGGTTTTTAGTTCCATGTTGAGTACTGCTTTAGACCTCAAAGGTTTTTTTAAACCTTTGAGGTCTAGTGATTATTAAAATCGTGTTATATCTCTTGGTATTTTCTTAAAATCAATGTTTTTCTCTCTCATAAAAGATTCTGGTAGCAAACAATTGTCGGCATAAATGATATAGCGTTCCGCTTTTTGTTGCACAAATTTTGCTAAAGAATCATAATCGAGAGTGGTTAGATTGTCTTTTTCATAAATAAAATAATAACTCGTGTCGTTATAAGTTCCTAAAAAAACCACCCCGTCCTGCGGACAACCCTTCAAAGGAGGGGAATAGGAACTTCTGGTTTCAGTAAACCAAACATATTCTCTAATTTTTTCGATGCCAACCGTTTCATTTAGATTATTGTTTTCGTCAAAAAGCGGTTCGCCCAAAGTGCAATAATCAAAACTTCCGCCTGTTGGTTGTTTATCTGCATAACCGTTGATAACTCTTTTTACTCGTTCGGCAGTGATGGTTTCGGCATAGTTTTCCATTTCTATCAAAATGAATTTTCTATTGCCTTGGTCTTGCTTGTTTAAGTTTAAAACTGCGTGTGCTGTTGTGCCTGAACCTGCGAAGCTGTCTAGGATTATGGAGTTCTTGTTGGTTCCTAATTGAACTATTCTTTCCATTAATTTTATTGATTTTGGCGTATCAAACGGTAACTCACTTTCAGGAAAAATGGATTTAATCTCTTTTTTTGCATCCTGTGTGTGCCCAACCTCTTTATAAGTCCAAACAGTCATTGGAGTTATGCCATCTTTAACTTCAGTTTTAAAACGCTTAAATCGTGGTACATTCTCTCCTTTTTCACCAAACCATATCCTATTGTCTTCTAGCATTTCTATAAACTTTTCCTCAGTAACTCGCCAGCAGTATCCTTTTGGGGGATAAACTATTCTTCCGCTAGGACTTGTTATAGGATAAACTTGTTTTTCAACAATTGGACCAACGGATAAGTCTCCAGAAGTCCATATTCCTCTCACATCATTATCAGGATTCGTATATCGTGCATCTGCGTCATCTGTTCTCTCTAATAAAAATTCAACTTTTTCAATCCTTTTTGTATAGCAAATTATAAAATCGTGATTTGCAGAAAATCTTTTTTTTGTATTAACAGGCGAATAAGCTCTTTGCCAAATTATATTATTTACAAAATTTGCATTACCAAAAATTTCATCCATAATTATTTTTAGACTTGCCTGCTCATTATCATCAATAGAAATAAAAATCGCGCCATCTTTAGCCAATAATTTATGAAGCAATTTCAATCGAGGATACATCATGCAAAGCCATTTGTCATGGCGGGTTAAATCTTCGCTTTCTTTGCCTACTACTTTGCCCAACCATTTTTTTATTTGTGGTGAGTTGACATTGTCGTTATACACCCAGCTTTCGTTACCTGTATTGTATGGCGGATCGATGTAAATGCAGTTTACTTTTCCTTCGTATTTGGGTAATAATGATTTTAATGCTTCGAGATTATCTCCGTTTATGATTAGATTTCCAGAGTTGACAGCAGCATTTGTTTTTCCATTTTCAGAAAAACCGTATTCGTGATTTAATACTTTGTAAGGTACATCTTGATGATGATTGATGATTTTGTCTTTACCAATCCAGTTTAAAGTAGGCATTGTTTCTTTGATTTTGCTCAAATATAAAAATAAAATCGGTTGTAAACAATCGATTGTTTTCAATCGATTAAAAACAACTTGTAATTATATATTTATTCCGATGAAAAGGACAAGAAAATCGGAAATTCCAAAAGAGATTATTGAAATTGGCAATAGAATTAAAAAAATTATTGTCGAGAAAAATCTTGTGTCAAAAAATGTTGCACATGATGCTGGTTTAGATGTAGAAAACTTAAGAAAATACATCAAAGGTTCTCAAGAAATGAAAGTAAGTACGATGCTAAAAATTGCTTTTGCTCTTGGCGTAAAGGCTGATGTACTTGTTAATGGTTTGGAAATTGATGTTTGGTTAATCAAATTTTGGAATACAATTTGAATGTAGATTGTAAATAAAACTTACATTTGCAACCCTTTAAGAAAGAATATAAAAATATTTTTTTATCTTTACCATATGTTTAGAAGAATAAATAACGATAAAATAGGTAATGTTTTAAACTATTTTGCATCACAGATAGAGTATTTATCTATGACCAAAACATTAAAATTACTTTATATTCTTGACGAAACTTCTATAAAAGAAACTGGAACCCCTGTAACTTGGTTGGATTATAAAGTTTGGGAAAAAGGCCCTGTTGCTATTGATGTTTATAATGAAATAACAAAACAAGAAACATTTAACTATCAAGGAAAAAAATTGTCATTACTTCAAGCTATTGAACTTGAAAAAAAATTCAACGCAGAGAGAAATTCTGACGAAATTTATCTAAAACCGAAAGGCAATTTTGACAATTCTATTTTTAATAGATATGAATTAGAATTATTGGAACTAATCGTTTTTAAATATGGTAATTGGAATGCATCAGAGCTAATTGAATTTTTACATAAAGAAGGTTCGCTTTGGCACAAAATGGTTTCGAAACACGATTTAAAAAATCATTTTAAAAAAATCAGTAAAATAACAAATCACTCTATTGAATTTAATGATTTACTGAAAGACAATCCTATTTTACAAATGGCAGCAAAATCTTCATTTGAAGCTTTATGTTTTCAAGATAACATTAGTTAAATTGTTATGCTTGACTCCGTTTTACAACAAGGACATTTATTGTTAATTGAAGATTATCAGTTTCAAGATGGAAACGGAAGTAAAGATAAGTTTCTAATTGTAATCAATAGAAATGATACATTTGCCTATATAATCCATACGTTGACAACGTCACAAAATAATATGAATCTACCTTCTGAAAATTTTGGTTGTTCCGTTATTGGAGCAATTCCTTATTTCTTCATTCCTAAAGATCATGAGCTTGGTATGAAAAAATTCAAATTTGGAAAAGATACTTTTATATTTTTTAGAAATAATATTAGAAAAGAAAATCTTTCATCATTTTCAAAATATTCTGAAAAGAATATTTTTCTCAAAGAAAAACTACCATCATCTTTTTTAAAACGTCTCTTGAAGTGTATGTTAAAATCTAACTTCATTGATTTGAATATAGAAAAAGAATTAATCGAAATCAAAGAATCACTTTAAACAAAAAAACCATCCGAATTAACGAATGGTTTCCTGGGTTTTTATTCTAAGTCTTTCATTTTAAAAGATTCCATAAATGCTGTGGTGTAATTTCCGGCAACATAATCGGGTTCATCCATTAATTGTCTGTGAAACGGAATGGTTGTTTTAATTCCATCTATATAAAACTCATCTAAAGCGCGTTTCATTTTATTGATAGCTTCTTCACGTGTTTGCGCTGTGGTAATTAACTTTGCAATCATAGAGTCATAATTTGGCGGAATGGTATATCCAGCATAAACGTGCGTATCTAAACGTACACCATGTCCGCCTGGAGCGTGAAGAACTGTGATTTTTCCTGGTGAAGGGCGAAAATCATTATAGGGGTCTTCGGCATTAATACGACATTCTATGGAGTGTAATTGGGGTAAATAGTTTTTACCAGAAATTGGCACACCAGCAGCTACAAGAATTTGTTCACGAATTAAATCATAATCTATAACTTGCTCTGTAATTGGATGTTCTACTTGAATACGAGTATTCATCTCCATAAAGTAGAAATTTCTGTGTTTGTCTACAAGAAATTCAACTGTTCCTGCTCCTTCATATTTAATATATTCGGCAGCTTTTACTGCAGCTTCTCCCATTTTATGACGTAATTCATCGGTCATGAATGGTGATGGTGTTTCTTCGGTTAATTTTTGGTGGCGTCTTTGAACAGAGCAATCTCTTTCTGAAAGGTGACAAGCTTTTCCATAAGAATCTCCAACAACTTGAATTTCGATATGGCGTGGCTCTTCAATAAGTTTCTCCATGTACATACCGTCATTTCCGAATGCTGCTGCAGCTTCTTGACGAGCACTTTCCCATGCTTTTAGCAAATCTTCTTCTTTCCAAATAGCACGCATTCCTTTTCCACCACCTCCAGCAGTAGCCTTCATCATTACTGGATATCCAATTTCTTTAGCTACTTTTTGGGCATCATCAAAAGAATCTAAAATTCCTTCTGAACCTGGAACGCAAGGAACTCCTGCTTCTATCATAGTAGATTTTGCAGTAGCTTTATCTCCCATCTTGTCAATCATTTCTGGCGAAGCACCAATAAATTTAATTCCATGTTCTTGACAGATTTTAGAAAATTTAGCATTTTCAGACAAGAAACCATATCCTGGGTGTATTGCATCTGCATTGGTAATTTCTGCGGCAGCAATAATATTTGACATTTTCAAGTACGATAAATTACTTGGTGGCGGACCAATACAAACGGCTTCGTCTGCAAATTTAACATGCAAACTTTCTGCGTCAGCCGTTGAATAAACTGCCACGGTCTTTATGCCCATTTCTCTACAGGTTCTAATAACACGAAGTGCAATTTCTCCTCTATTGGCAATTAATATTTTTTTAAACATCTTTTAAAAGTTAGAAGTTAGAGGTTAGAAGTTAGAAGTCAAGAAAGCAATTTAGTTGAATCAAAATATTAATCAATCTTCAAATTTGCAATCTAAAATCTGCAATCTAAAATCTTAAATTTATGAAGGATCAACTAAGAATAAAGGTTGGTCAAATTCAACTGGAGACATATCATCAACTAGAATTTTAACAATTTTTCCGGTGATTTCTGCTTCAATTTCATTGAACAATTTCATTGCTTCAACAACACATAATACATCGCCTTTTGCAATTGTAGCTCCTACTTCTACAAATGTTGGTTTATCTGGAGCTGGTTTTCTGTAGAATGTACCAATCATTGGTGACTTAATTGTAACATACTTTGCATTGTCATCTATTGCTGGTGCTGTTGTAGTAACCACAGGAGCTGCAGCAACTTGTTGCACTGGAACTGTTTGTTGCATAGGAGCTTGTTGTACATAGGTTATATCAGGAGAATTTCCTTCTAAAGTAGTTCTAATAGTAATTTTAATATCACCTGTTTCTAATTTTACTTCGGCAACACCTGAATTAGATACAAATTTGATTAGGTTTTGAATTTCTTTTAAATCCATAATTGATTTGTTTAAGTTATAGTTTTTTTATTGTTTGTTGTATGCCCATTTAAGGTAAATAGAACCCCAAGTAAATCCGCCACCAAAAGCAGCAAAAATTAGGTTATCTCCTTTTTTAAATTTATGTTCAAAATCACTCAACAACAAAGGTAATGTTGCCGAGGTTGTATTTCCGTATTTATGAATATTTACCAAAACTTTATCTTCGTCAAGTTCCATTCTTGATGCTGTTGCATCGATAATTCTTTTGTTTGCTTGATGTGCAATTAACCAATTTATATCTTCTTTGGTCAAATTATTTCGTTGCATAATTTTATCACTTACATCTGCCATACCAGAAACAGCATATTTAAAAACGGTCTTTCCGTCTTGAAAAACAAAGTGTTGACTGTTTTCTACTGTTTGCTTGGAAGCTGGTAAAATAGATCCGCCGGCGTCAATTTTTAAATATTCTCTACCAATTCCGTCGGAGCGCAAAAATTCGTCTTGCAAACCCAATCCTTCATTGTTAGGTTCAAACAAAACGGCTCCACCACCATCACCAAAGATGATGCAAGTGGCTCTATCGGAATAATCGATAATTGATGACATTTTATCTGCTCCTATCAACAAAACTTTTTTATACCTCCCCGATTCTATGTAGGCAGCTGCTGTTGACATACCGTAAAGAAAACTTGAACATGCAGCAGACAAATCATAGGCAAAAGCGTTTATAGCACCTATTTGTGTAGCAACATAAACTCCAGTAGTTGCTACTGGCATATCTGGTGTAGCGGTAGCCATAATTACCAAGTCAATTTCAGCTGGATTGATATTTCCTCTTTTAAATAAATCTTGTGCTGCTTTTATAGCTAAAAAAGAAGTTCCTTTTCCTTGTTCTTTAAGTAATCTTCTTTCTTTAATACCGGTTCTTGTAGTTATCCATTCGTCGTTGGTATCAACAAGAGTTTCTAATACTTGGTTAGACAGAACATAATCTGGAACATATCCACCAACAGCGGTAATTGCGGCTTTAATTTTACTCATATAGTTTATTTATAACCTCTTTATAAATCAAATTTTAAAAAGAGGTGGAATTTACAAAAAAATATTTAGTTATAATCAAATTTTATAAAAAACAAAAAACTCTCACAGGTGGTGAGAGTTTAAATGTAATTTTAAAAATATATTAAGCAGCAACTACTGATTTATCAATAACTACTTGACCTCTATAATACATTTTACCTTCATGCCAGTAAGCTCTGTGGTATAAATGTGCTTCGCCAGTTACTGGACAAGTTGCAATTGTAGCTGCAGTAGCTTTGTAATGTGTTCTTCTCTTATCTCTTCTTGTTTTGGAGATTTTTCTCTTAGGATGTGCCATTTTACTATATTATTTATCCGTTAATAGTTGCTTTAATTTGTCCCATCTAGGGTCTGTATTTTCTTCTTTTTTACTCTCTTTTTTCTGTTCTTTTACAGATAGTTTTGTTAATTTTTCGAGGGCTTCTGTTTGTAAAGTACCTTCTTTTATACCGGGATGAACTCTTTTTAACGGAACCGAAAGCACAATCATTTCATAAATATATTGTGCAATATCTATTTGATGCTCGCCATGAGGAAGAATTAGTAACTCTTCATTGTCGTTGTTAAACTCTTCTCCAAAATTAACTACTAATCTTATTTTTCCTTTTATTGGAAGGTCAAACATTTCATTAGTTAAGTCACAAGGCACATGAATTGTTCCTTTATGTTTGAAAGAAAGCTCTAACATGGTGCTTTTTTTCTCTAAAACTACATTTACTTTGATATCACAATCTTCATACTCGTGATAATCAAAACTATCAAAGAACTTTTTCTTTATTTGAAATTCAAATTGATGTTTTCCTAACTTTAATCCAATAAACGGAATTAAAAATTCATTTGTAACTTTCATCATTTCATCAATTTGTCCCATCCGAAGATTCGGGTTTGGGAGTGCAAAGATATAAATTTATTGTAAATGCAAAAGCGTTAAGCACCTTTTTTTGTTTCTAATTGTTTTTCTTTTATTTTTAAAGGGTTTTTTGACAACTCTAAATACTCGTTTCTCGAGTGATAGACGTCAATGGCAAGGTAAACCGCTTCTTTAAATGAAGAGGCGTCTGCTAATCCTTTTCCTGCAATTTCATAAGCTGTTCCATGATCTGGAGAGGTTCTTATTTTATTTAGACCTGCCGTGTAGTTCACTCCACTTCCAAAAGACAATGTTTTAAAAGGTATCAATCCTTGATCGTGATAGGTTGCAATTACGGCATCAAATTTTTCATATTGCCCGCTTCCAAAAAATCCATCGGCAGCATAAGGACCAAATGCTAGAATTCCTTTATCAAATAATTTTTTTATTGCTGGTTTTAAAATTTCGTTGTCTTCATTACCAATAACACCATTGTCTCCAGCATGAGGATTTAATGCTAAAACTGCAATTTTAGGTTTAGTAATGCTAAAATCTTGTTTCAATGTTAAATTAATAGTTTCTATTTTTTGAAAAATTAATTTTTCCGTCAAATGTTTAGCTACCTCATTTACAGGAACATGATCGGTTAATAATCCTACTCTTAAATTATCTTGAACCATTAGCATTAATGCGTTTCCTTCTAATTCTTTATCTAAATAATCGGTATGTCCAGGAAATTTGAATTCTTCTGATTGTATATTGTATTTATTGATAGGCGCCGTTACCAAAACATCTATTACTCCATCTTTTAAAGCATTGGTAGCTGCTACAAAAGATTTTATAGCATATTTACCAACATTTTCATCATTCTGACCAAAATTAATATCTACTCCTTCTCTCCAAACATTGAGTACATTAATTTTTCCTTTAACTAATTGTTCCAATTTATCAATACCATGAAGTGCCACTTCAGAATTAAGGTTTCTTTTAATAAAGGATAAAATCTTAACATTAGCAAAAATTACAGGTGTGCACAATTCTAACATTCGAGTATCTTCGAAAGTTTTTAATATTACTTCGCTTCCAATACCGTTTAAATCTCCTATTGAAATTCCAACGATTATATTTTCTGCTTTCTTCATAGTGACTTCTTCTTATTTATTGCTAATTTTGAAACGCAAATTTAGTAAAATAAAACGACAAATGTTTACAGGAATAATAGAAACCCTAGGAATTGTAAAAGACATAGTTAAAGAAGAGGAAAACTTGCATCTAACTATTACCTCATCCATAACTAACGAACTAAAAATTGATCAAAGTGTGGCTCACAATGGCGTATGTCTAACTGTAGTTGGAATAGAAAACGACAATTATATTGTAACTGCAATAAAAGAAACTATTGACAAAACAAATGTAGGAGATTGGAAAATAAACGACATTATAAACTTAGAACGCGCCATGAAACTTGGGGATAGACTTGACGGACATATTGTTCAAGGACATGTTGACCAAGTAGGTTTTTGTAAAGCTGTTGAAGTAACCGATGGAAGTTGGAAATTCACTTTTGAATATGACGCTACAATGACCAATATCACTATTGAAAAAGGCTCAATTACAGTTAATGGTGTCAGTCTGACCGTGGTAGATTCTAAAATCAATGAATTTAGTGTTGCCATAATACCCTACACATTTGAACATACTAATTTTAAAAATTTTAAAATTGGAACAAAAATTAATTTAGAATTTGACGTCATCGGAAAATATGTTGCAAAATTGAATGCAATAAAGTAAAATTAAAATTACTCAAAAAAAAGTTTCAATTGAAAGGTGTTTTTTGTGCAGTAACTTCTTGCGAGGATAATAAATTTATTGGTTCTTAAAACACCTATTTTTATTATTTAGATATAGATAAAATGTCAGACTTTTTAAAAGTTGAATTTAATCATTGCAAAGAATTTGCAAAACTTTTAAAGGAATATAAATACAATATTTAATTCATTTAATTAAAACAAAAAAGTCTTAAATATTTGATTTACAAATAAATAAGACTTATTAGTTGTGCGGATAATAGTAATCAAACTATTAATTTATAAAAATTGACTTAAATTAAAAAACCTTTTAAATTCAATACTTGGCAGGATTTTTGTAATTATTAAATCGTAATTAATTTTCATTAATTAAGATTAATTCATAAATTTAGGGGAATAATAGGGGAATAGAAACCTTTCATAAAGTCAACAAAATATGGCAACTGGAAAATTTAGAATAAAGACAAATAACGATTGGAACACAATTTTTTACAGATTTAAGCATAGTAATTTATTTGATATAGAATGTTCAACTGGCATTCAAATCCCAAATAAGCGTTGGAGCGATTCCAAACAAGAGGTTTTATCTTCGACTGAAATAAATTTTAAAGAAATAAATGCAAAATTGAAAGACCTCGATTCTACAATTAGAAAAGAACATGGGAAAGCAATTCTCGATTCCAAAACAATAAATACCAATTGGCTTAAAGAAAAAATAAATATTTTCTTTAATAGAATAACTAATAATGAAGATGTCAATGCAAGTGTTTTTCTTACCAACTTTATTCAATTATTTATTGAAGACTCTAGAACAAAGAAAACAAGAAAAAACACCCCAATTAAGCCGAGAACCATTCAGCATTATACAACTACTCTAAACAAGATTTTAGCTTTTGAGGAACATACTAGAACCAAAATAAAACTTACTGACATCACGCTTTCATTTCACACAAAATTCATTGACTTCTTAGAAACAGAGCAGAAATTAAATCCTAATACAATTGGCGGATATATTGATGATATAAAACTATTTTGCAATAATGCTGACAAAAAAGATTATGTAATTTCTAAAGAATTTAAGCTTACTGAATTCTATTCTCCTACAAATAAAACAAATGATATTTATCTTAAAGAAGATGAAATAAATATCATTTTCAATGCAAAATTTGAACAAGATTATTTAGACAATGCAAAAGATTGGTTTATAATTGGATTAAGAACTGGATTTAGAATATCTGATTTTTTGAAATTGACAAAAAAAAATCTTGTTGACGGGTTTATTGAAAAACAAACATTAAAAACAGATTTTCCAGTTATTATTCCTATCCATAACCAAGTAAAAGCAATATTAGAAAAAAGAAATGGAGAGTTTCCACGAATGATTAGTGACCAAAAATTTAACGATTACATAAAAATTATTTGCGAAAAAGTTGGCTTAACTGAGAAAGTCGATGGTGCAAAAGTTACCGCTGTTGAAATTAAAGAAAATGGCAAAAAGAAAAAAATACATCGCAAGCAATTTGGAAAATTTCCAAAATACGAATTGGTAAGTTCTCATATTTGCCGTCGCTCTTTTGCAACCAATTTATATGGTAAAATTGATACTTTAACGATAATGAAAATTACTGGTCATAAGACCGAAGCACAATTTTTAGGTTATATTAAAATAACACCAAAAGAATATGCAGAAAAACTAAAGGCATATTGGAAAAAATCAGTAATTATTTAACATTTATACTATAAAATTGGATTTCTCATCGATGTTCTACCATTAGAATATTTTCCAGTCCTATGACAGTATTTTTCAGGATAATCCCAATTTTCAAAAATTGCCCAAGATTGATAAGCTTCATAACTGTATGGTTTATTGGGGTCAAAAGGAATCCTGTCTCCTGTTCTTATACAATAACCTAAATCTGAATTGTTTTTTTTGTTAAAGTTTTGGTTTCTTCCTTTCGGTAGATTAACTGATTGAAATTCTTCCCTAGTTGGTTTTGTTTCATTTTGAAATAATTCAAAGTCAAAATCATTATAAAATTTTTGTTCAAAATTTCTGTTCCTATATAATGCGTTTGTTTCATCAAATAATACCACATTTCCGAGATGCTTTTTAGAAAGTCCTAAATTGGTTTTTTTATACAAAGGTCGCTTTACAAAAACACAAGGATTACTTTTTATAACCTCATTAGTTGAGTTCATTGTATCAGTATATAATTTATCAATTGTCAATTTTGAATTAAGGAATGATATTCCATATTCAACATTTCCAGTCATTGATTTGCTCAATAAGTTTAACGAAGTCAATAATGCTTCGTTTTCATTAGAATAATACTTTGCATGGAGATTATTGCAATAGATAATTACGATGTTTTCAAACTCTTTGAAAAACTCTAAATCATCTTGATTTAAGCTTCGTTGTGTTTCTCCCTCATTTTTGCCAAAAACTAATATTATTTCTAGTTCAGGACTTTTTTTAAGTTTGCTAAATATCTTTTTGCAATACTCATCTAATCTTATAAAAGGGGAAAGTATAATAAGTTCTTTGTTTGCTTTCCAAATAATATCTGTTAGCTTTTCATCTAATGCTTTTCCTGTAAAAAAATCTGCCATTTAATTGTAATGTTTATTTATATTTCTTATGGAAAGTAATCAATGCTTTCATTACTTCTCCTCTTTTGTAATATCTTCTTGCGCCTATTCCATAAGCTGTAATCTTGCCTTTATTTGTCCATTGCCAAAGGGTTGAACTATCTATTTTTAACAATTTTGCAGTTTCATCTCTAGTAAGCAACTCTTCATCATTTTGAGCCGAAATAAGCGTTGCAATCCTTTTTTTTAGTTTATCAACTAATTTTTCAGCAATGATGTCTGTTAATTCATCAACAGTTATATTTTCTATCTCAATAATTTTTTTATTTACCATAGTTTATAATAATTACTTCCACAATTCTTCTTGTTCCCAATTTGGCTTCATACCTAAGGCATTTGGGTCAACATTTGGATACTTTTCAAATATTTTTTTTAATCTTAAAGCAAATTGATTTTCAGGTTCAACGATATTTAAAAGATACTTCATAATACAAAGATGAATATATAAGTACTTATAATCATTTTGGTTTGGAACATCAACTATCCATTTAAATGGTGGTTTAGTTAATAGCTTTAAAGTAGATGGCAAGTTCTTATTCCAAAGTCTTGAATGATGGGCGCAAAAATTTCTTATCTGTGTTATAGATTGCAACCAACTTGGCAGATAAGTATGATTAACTGCTCCGAAATCTTTGGCAATTATATCCTTTGATTTTATGGTGTTTTTTAAATTTCCATAAAGCTTTGACAAAGTACCAAAACTAGTTTGCTCTAATGATTTCCATGCTGGAGGAAAACGTTTGTCATCTTTGTGTTTGTTATTATGTTTTTTTATGGATGGCTCTTTTGTGCGTTCTAGTTCTTCTTCTAAACCTGCTAAGGTTTTAACCAAGGCTTTACTGTCCTCAAATAAGTCAAAGTTTTGAAACCACCATGGGTCAAACTCATGCGATAAATGGTAAATTAACTTCGTTCTTAAACTAATTTCTATCCGTTCTATTACATCAAAAAGCAGAAAACGAAGTTCTCTATCAAAGTTGTATAAAGCCATTACATCTTTAAATCTACTATTAGGCTTGAATGTATGATTTTCTTTATCATCTTGCATAGCGTACCAATACTCTCCAAGTCGATAGTAACTAATATTTGATAAATGATGGATTGCATAATCTACATCATTTATAACCAAACCTCTATTCTTTAAGATTTCAATTTGTTGTGAAATTGAAGTTGCGTTTTTTTCGAACATACCTGAAATATAAAACCCCAAAGCAGATAAAACTAACTGTTTTGGGGTGTGAAATTATCTTTATAAAAGCAAAAGACACACCCTGGGACGCTGTTCTAATGGGTAGCGCGGTGTGTACTGTTGGTGCAAATGTACAAACTCTTTTTATTATTTTCCAAATTCTTTATTATATTTTTCATTTCCTAACTATTTTCCACTATTTCAATTTCTTCTTTACTCAAACCATACAACTCATAAACCATTTTATCAATAGCTTTATCAGTTGCGTTTATTTGTGTTTTTATGGCAATGACTTTTTGTTATTTATGTTTAAATAGCTCGAAAAGGTATTTCGCTTTTTCGTAAGTGAATTTTTCCTATTTCATTATCAAGACTTAAATTTTTGTTTTTTTGACTTAAAAAAAGACCTAATGAAGTTTTTAATTTTTCTAAATTTAAAGTTGGTCCCAAAACAATTTCTGTTAGATATTCAAAAGGGATTAATACCTCTTTATAAGGTTTCAACAACATATCACTGGTTTGGAATTTCAGTTGCTCTTTTTCTGCCATTTTATTTGGGATAATTAATCGATGTTCTTGTTCATATTCATAACTTTTGTCTTTTAAAATTGGGAGGAATTTGAAGTGTTTTTTAAGTATTTCGGAGTCAAAACTTTTTTTAAAACTAGTACTATATAAATCAACAGTTGTACATCTATGAAGTGTTTTTATGTTTTCTTTTAAGTATTTTTCATATTCCACAGAGTCATAAATACATTTATCAAATCTATAAGGTTTAAGCTGTAATAGTTTAGTTTTATCAAACCCTAATGCTACTCCTTTTGATGCGTTTGCATAGTTGTTCCACATCGGTAGGCTGTCCCAACATTCAGAAAAAGATATGATATGTGGGTACATTTCATCAAGTTCTTCGTTTCTAAAAAATGACATTCGTTTATCATTTAATTTATTCTGAAAGTCTTTCGATTTATGCTTTTCTAAAGAATTATCGTATTTTATAAGTTCATCTTTTAATAAACGGATTGCTATAGTATGTTCGCTATAATCATTTAAAAAGTCTATATGTGTGGCTCTTAATTTCAGATTTTTTTCATTAGCATCATTTATAATATGGTACAGGGTTTCTAATGAAGTGTAATGATAGACTGTGTTTTCTTGCATTTACTTATTTTTTAATTTTAACTATTTTCTACTATGTCAATCTCTTCTTTACTCAATCCATACAACTCATAAACCATTTCATCAATAGTTTTATCGGTGGTTTCTATTTGTGTTTTTATGGTGTTTACTTTGGTTGCTTCGCTGGTAAAATAATCTTCCCACTCGGCTTCTTGCGATAGCGTGAGTTTTATTTTTAGTTTACCTAGTTCTTTTATAAAATCAGCATAAGACAACAAATACCAATCTTGCAGTTTTTTAGGCAAAACTTCTAACTCAAATTTGCGTTGTAACGTTCTTTGAAACTTTTGGGATTGTCCTAACAAGTTGTAATTCATCGAGGATATTGCATCAACAGAATTGATGAAATAATTTTCAGATTCATTAGAGTTTATTAAAGGTATAGAAAGTAAGGGATTTATATCAACTTGAAACATTTCACCTTGAAGTTTCCCCTTTTCTTTTAACCAGAATTTCACAACTTTTGAATTTAAAAGAGCGGTTAAGTATTTAAGATTTATTCTATTAGTTTGTATAATATTATACGTTCTATTAACATAAGAATCGAATTCTACAAAAGAGAATGATGGAATAGAACATTTTCTAATTGACAATATTTTTTCTCCTTTAAATATTTTCTCATTTCTTGTTCTATGCAAGCCATAGGGTTTGTTGTCAGAAGTTATTATTTTTTCAAACTTATCTAAATGAGCTTTAATATTTGGATAAGGTATAATTTCTTGAGGGTTTTTAAATTTTGAGGATGTATAAATAACCCAAAATTTATTTTTGTTATTACTCAAGTATCTATTAATTTCTTTAGTTGTATAAAAAGGTTTCAATAATTTCTTTTCAGATTCAGAGAAATTGTAATCTAAATATTCTTTATTTGACAAATTAAATACCCCATCGCCTAGATTGAAATTATTACCTAAAGTAAGTTGTGATTTGCCATTTACAAAATCTTGACCAATATCAATTCCAGAATTAATTTCTTCATTAACTAATTTAAAACTACCTTTCTTTTCAATCTTTTTTAAAATTAAATCATTAATTTCATTAGGAAAGTTTAAAATATTATTAATGGAATTTGCTTTATTAATTTTTGCTCTATAAATTTCAGTTTTCTCTGATTTGAGTTTGGATAAAAATTGCTGAATATCATTTGAGTTTACATTTTTATCAATTATTTTTGAGTAATTAAAGCTGTATTCATCATTTTTTTGATTCCTGCTCATTATGTAAATCATTGTTTGAATACCTACATCTTCAAAAACTTTAAAATCTCCAAAATCAACAAAATCATTTAAAATAGCATTATTAATAACTTTATTTCTGAAATTTGATGCTCCATCATTTGTAATCCAGTTATTAGGTGCAATATATCCTACTAATCCATTTTGTTTTACAATTTCTAATCCTAACCAACCAAAAAAGTACCATAAATCCATTTTGCCTTGATAACAAGAGTGTTGATGTAATCCCGCAAAGGCACTTTTATTCGTGGCTTCTTTGATATACGGTGGGTTCCCAATAATTACATCAAAACCACCTTTTTCAAATATCTTAGGGAAAGCCATTTGCCAGTTAAATGCTTTGTCGCCTGCAATAGAAACATCGTCTATCAATGAATTGCCACATTTAATATTATTGTTCAGGTCGTTTAGTTTACGGTTAGGTTGTGCGGTGCGTAACCAAAGGGATAGTTTTGCAATCTCAACGCTTTCTTCATTCAAATCAACGCCATATAGGTTGTTTTCTAAAATGCTATTTTCAACATCTCTCAAAATTAACGCATCTCCAAAAAGTTTGGCTTGCAGTTCGTCAATATACCTGTGTTCAGAGATTAGGAAATCTAATGCTTGGTTCAAGAAAGCACCACTGCCACACGCTGGATCACAAATAGTAATTTGTAGCAACCAGTTTCTATACGCTGTAAGTTTTTCTAATAAGGATTGTTTGGTGCCTTTGGTTCGTTTTTTATCGGTAAAATAGTCTTCTTCAACAATGTTGATTTCGGCTTTTTTATCAATGCAAAGTTTCCCAATGGTATTGTCAACAATGTATTTAGTAATGTATTTTGGCGTGTAAAAAACACCGTCTTTTTTACGTTTTGTAGAAGATTTATCAACTATTCCGCCCTCTAGTTGTGCTTTTATTTCGTCTAATTCATTCAATGAATTTTCAAAAATATGTCCTAGTATGTTTACATCCACTTCACTTTGAAAATCATAATGACTTAACTTTTGGGTAAAGGTATAAAGTAGTTCATCATTAATTTTTATAGTGTCCAATACTGCATCAGCTTGAAACAATCCGCCGTTGTATGCAAAAATTTGATGTTCTTCTTTTTGCGAAGTGGTAGTTTCTGTAAATGCTGGTAATATTACTTTTGCGCCTTTGTTTAAATCGTTAAAATAAATTTTGTAACGGTCATAAAGCGAAATATTCATTCGCATTTCTTGTAACTGTCGCCATTCTTTGTTTATTCTGAAAATTAGGTTGGTTGGCAATAAATTTCTGTCTTCGGCAAAGAAAATAAACAAAAATCGGTCTAATAGTTTTTGAGATTTTTGGAATAATTCCAAAGCATCAAATTCAGGATTTTGCTTTACTAAATCTTGGTGCAACTCTCTTTTGAAAAGCGAATAATCAGTATATAATTTTTTGGTAATATCCTTTTCTTGGCTTACCGATTGTTCTTTGAGTTTTTTTGGAATATCGTTGGCAATATTTTCATAAGCCAAACACAAATAAAGTAGTTCAAATTCCTTTTCGGTAAGATTGAAAAGGTTAAATTCTATATGTTCGGTTGCGTTGTCAATATAAAAACGTAATTTTTCAAAGTTAGACGTTATAACGTAAACGCAATCGGGTTGGTTGTTTTTATAGCCAAACGCCTGTACTTCAATTTTGTTTAAATCGGTAGTGTTTGTTCCTTTTAGTTCAATAACGGCTTTTACATTATCGTTTATCAGTATAGCACCATCGGCTTTTTTACTGTCTTTTACGTTTTTGTATTCCGTTGTTAACGTGAAATTAGGCGTTGGATTTTTCGTGTATCCCAAAACGTTTACAAACAAATCTATTAAGAACTCGCCCTGATACTGTTCCTCTTTACTCGAACGAATATTATCTTGAATAGTTAAATTGTGAAAATGATTTTTGAAATCATTCCATTTAGTTGCAATTAAAGCTTTGTTTTGGCTTGCAAGGTATTTTGTAACAACAGAGTTTTGAAATATCGGCATTGTAAACTATTAGATTTTTTGATTGTCTAAAAATAGTAAACTATTCAACAATTAAAGAGTTTTTTAGTTTTTAGTTTTTAACATTATTGCAAGGCTACAATTATTTTATTGCAATTGTTGAATTGCATATAGATTTATCAAAAGTGTATGTTTATATGGCTTTAAATACATTGCAAATGTTATTGCAATAAACTTGCAGTAAAATTTTTTAAAAAAAACATAATTGGTATCAGTTTAAAATCTAATATAGAATATTTTAAATTTTTTTTTTATATAGTTACCTATCTTACCTAATCAAGCATATTTATAAAACATAAAGGTAAGATAGGTAACTTAAATTAATTTTCTTTATAAACCAACCAATAACCATAAACATTTTTATACTTCTCTCTTTTAAAACCTAAAACTTTAATTGCTCTTCCTATTGATACAGGATTTAGTCTAATTCCGAATGTAACTAAATTTAGTTTGTTTAAAATATCTGTTGCAGTAAAATGTGTCGATTCATGTATATCATTTGTTACATAAAAATATTTTCTTAAAAGTTCAATTTCTGAAGTTATTATCTGAAATTTTTCGTTTCGCAATTCATTAATCTTTAAATCCTCTGAAGTCATAGTTTCAACAAAATTGCAATCATTTGCCAAGTGATAAACTTGTGACCATAAATCATCAATATTAAACTCTTTTTTATAATTCCAATTAATACTTTTTACAACAAAGCATAACCAACGAACGGAACCAGTTTCATCTTGTAAAAATGTTGACATGTTAGTAGAACCAATAAAACTTGCAATTCTTGGAATAATTGAATTTTTCTTATCATAAGGAAGTCTGTCATTAATTTTATCTAATGAAAAATAGGACTTTAACTTGTTTATTTCTTTTTTAGACAATGATGATAATTCATCAAGATTTACGAGGAAATTTTTAGCAAAAAGAATTCTTGCATCTTTCTCATTTTCAGGAATATCTTGTGCAATATAATTTGATAATATTGGTGGACATAAAAACCTACACCAAGAAGTTTTTCCAATATTTTGACCAAATCCATTATCGGTTATAACAAAAGCTTGTTTATTAAAATAGTCATCAATTAAAACACATTTTACTGCTCTTACGCACCATTTTTTAAAATGATATTCAAACTGACTTTTGTTTTCCTCTTCATCAAGAATAATGTATTCAGAATATTTTTTAACAAAATCTGTTTTCCCATCCCATTTAGAAAGAGTTTCAAAATAATCTTTAATTGGATTGTAATTTTGAATATAGTTGCTTTTTAATATTGCAATAAAAGAACTCATAGAAATTTTAATTTTTTTCTTTTGAAGTTCAAGCCAAATATCATTTTCATTTAGGACTTCCCATTCATTTTTAGTTTTTATACTTATTTCAATTTGAAGAGAAATCGAATTAAATTTTAAATCATAATGTTTAGAGAGATAATTCTCAACTATATGAAATATGGTAATATTTTCATTTGTCTTCATAATTAAACAACAATTTTAAATTTTTCTAACATTCCATCATCTTCGTTGCAACGAGAATTTTCAATATGCAATATGATTCCTTTTAATTGAGGATTATCCTTTATTAGTCTGTTAACTTTAATTTTTAAAGCTCTATAAATTGGTTTGTCAAGTTCAAGATATAGTTGAATAATAATTTCTATTTTAGTAATAATGTTTTCTACTTTGTAACAAATTGCAACATCTCTGTTGTAATCAAGTTTTAATCGTTGCAAGTCTATTGCAATCAGTTCAAAATGATACAATATATCATCTGAAATAACTCTTTTGTTGTTAATTTTAGATTCTATTTTCATTGCAAGTATTATTTAGATTTTAATTGCAAGCAATTTAGAATTTCACTTTGCTTATATCTTACACTTTTACCAATGTGATAAACTGGCAATTTGTTTTCTTTAGTTAGAGACCAAAGTGATACAAGTGAAATTGAAAGAAGTTTTGCGGTTTCCTCCCGAGTAAGAAGAATTTCATTTTCTGCTTTTGCAGTAAAGTTGTGAGCCAAATTTTTCATTTGCTCAACTACACCATTAATAATTTCATTTTTGAAATCTTCGGAATTGGTGTTTTCGATTTGAAGTGTTTGTTTCATAATATTTTTATTTTTAATTATTATGAAGCAAAACTAATTCACATTTTAGTGAGTGGAATCCACCTATTTATTCCACCAAATTCAAATAAAACACAATTACAATTTGTTAGATATATTATTCAATATCTTTTTCACCTCTTCCAAATGGGTGCTTGCTGTATATTTTTTCGGATTTAATTCACTTTGTGGATTTAGTGTTTGAAAATTTTTTACAACATTATGAATAGCACTTTTGTTGTTGTAATCTTGTTGAAGTAATGCTAGGATAATTTTTGCTTTTTGGTCATTGGATAAATCTTTTATAGAGTTCCATTTAAAAAATCCTAACTCATTTAGCATTGCAATGAATTTTGGTCTGCTGAATTTCTTATCATCTTTTTCATCAGTTTCATAATTTGTGAAATAAGAGTTTAATAAAATCAATATTCTATTCACTCTTACATAGCTGTAATAAATTGAAATAATATGATAATTTGATATATTGTTTAATCCAAAAATATAATCCGATAAATCAAACCAATTCACCCCGAGATAACTTTTAAGTATATCAAAATGTTCTTGCTCATTTTCAAAATGTAATTTGTGAAGCTTTTTAAAGAGATTTTTAGAAAGATTGCTGTTATAATTCTTAATTTCCTTTTGACGCTGTTCCTTAATAAAATTGTCTCCAGAAAGTTCCACTTGCAATTTTAAGGTTTCAATATTATTTTCAATTAGTGCAGTATGATGAGATTTGAAATAGTTTATACATTCATTAAAAACTTCATCCAAAAAATCATCGTTTAATTTGTAATTGACTCCATTTAATTCAAAATCTTGACCCAGATACTTCGGATAATTACTACTTCCTCTCCAAATTTCACTCTCTTCTATACTAATGTCAAAATTAATGCTTTTACCTTTTTTATAAATATTGGATTCAATTAGTATAGTTTTTTGTTCACTTTCCGACTTATCTGAAAATGTTCTTACATCAAGAATATTAAAAAATTTAGGTTTCATTTAGTTTATTAATAATTAATCGAATTTAATAAAATTAAATGAACTAACACATAAAATTAAAATTAAGGGAATTATCGGGGAATATTAAAATAAAAAATCTCTAAATCGTTTATTTATAACGCTTTAGAGATTTTTAAAGTGCGGATAATAGGACTCGAACCTACACGCCTTGCGGCACCAGATCCTAAGTCTGGCATGTCTACCAATTTCACCATATCCGCAAAATTATCTCACTAAATTAAAGATTTTCATAGGTGTTCAATGAATCTTCGATTTGTGAGTGCAAATATAAGAATAATTCTTAATTACAAATTATGAAACAGGAATTTTTTTTAAAACTCTTTTTCGTACTTTTGAATTTCAAAATAAATCATTAAAATGAATACTATAAAACAATACGTTCAAGAAAACAAAGAACGTTTTCTAAATGAATTAATAGAATTATTAAAAATTCCTTCTGTAAGTGCCGATACAGCTTACTCTCAAGATGTGATTGATACTGCCAATGCGGTGAAAGTTTCACTTGAAAAAGCGGGTTGCCATCATGTCGAAATTTGTGAAACTGCAGGTTACCCAATTGTTTTTGGCGAACATATTATTGATAAAAACCTTCCAACAGTTTTGGTTTACGGACATTATGATGTGCAACCGCCAGATCCAATAGAACTTTGGACTTCGCCACCCTTTGAACCTGTCATTAAAGTTACCGACATTCATCCAGAAGGAGCAATTTTTGCCCGCGGTGCGTGTGATGACAAAGGACAAATGTATATGCACGTAAAAGCGTTTGAATATATGACTGCCAATAATTGCCTGCCTTGCAACGTAAAATTCATGATTGAGGGCGAAGAAGAGGTGGGTTCTAAAAGCCTTAGCGGATTTGTAAAAGAAAATCAAGAAAAATTAGCTTGTGATGTTATTTTAATCTCCGATACTGGAATGATTTCTAACCAACAACCTTCAATCACCACGGGTTTGCGTGGTTTAAGTTATGTAGAAGTTGAAGTTACTGGTCCAAATCGCGATTTACATTCTGGCTTATATGGTGGTGCAGTTGCCAATCCTATTAATGTATTGACCAAAATGATTGCATCACTTCACGATGAAAATAACCACATTACCATTCCTAGATTTTATGACAAAGTAGAAGAATTGTCATTAGAAGAAAGAGCCGAAATGGCAAAAGCACCTTTCAATTTAGACAATTATAAAAAAGCATTAGACATTGCCGATATTTATGGCGAAACGGGTTATGTTACCAATGAAAGAAACTCCATTCGTCCCACATTAGACGTAAACGGAATTTGGGGTGGCTATACTGGCGAAGGAGCAAAAACGGTTATTGCAAGCAAAGCTTATGCTAAAATATCGATGCGTTTGGTTCCAAATCAAGATTGGGAAGAAATTACCGAATTGTTTTCTAAACATTTTGCAAGTATTGCACCAAAATCAGTGAAAGTAAAAGTTACTCCTCATCATGGTGGTCAAGGTTATGTAACCCCAATCGACAGTATTGGTTATCAAGCTGCCAACAAAGCTTACACAGAAACTTTTGGAGTTCCTGCCATTCCTGTACGTTCTGGAGGAAGTATTCCAA
>JFJP01037651.1_pt1 | contig 24765 bp, 44 predicted proteins | sample 431651 | NCBI WGS metagenome assembly JFJP01 (sample SAMN02602958, study PRJNA72255) | Microbial mat metagenome, whole genome shotgun sequencing project. | biome: fresh water; feature: sink hole; material: water; isolation source: purple microbial (photo- and chemosynthetic) mats found in...
TGTTGTCACTAATAATGCTAACTTGTATTTGGTTTGTATTATCAAATCTTAGCGAAATGCTACCATCTCCACTGGCAGTACTTAATGCATTTGTTGAACTAGCATGGAGAGATGGTACTTCTCCACTGTTTAATGCAGCTGTTGCATCAATGACTAGAATATTGATTGCTAGTCTATTAGTTATTGTAATCGGTATTCCACTTGGTGTTCTTACTGGTACATCTTCTGTTATTGATGCTATTATTTCACCAATTCTTGATCCATTTAGGTCAGCACCAGTTGTTGCATTATTACCTTTATTTGTAATTTGGATGGGTATTGATGAAACAATGAAGATTACTTTTCTCTTTACTGGTGCAGTGATTTATCTTGTGCCTATGGTACGTGATTCAATGAAAGCTGTTCCATATCCATACTGGGAAATGATAAAGGACTTAGGTGGTACATCCTGGGAGTGTGTTAGACATGGGATGTTACCGATTGCCGCGCCAAGAATTGCAGATGCAGTGATTACTTGTTTCTCAATTATGTGGACATACATCACGGTCGCAGAATACGTTAATGCTTCTAGTGGTCTAGGTCAATTAATTCAGAATGCAAGACGTTTTTCTGCTCTTGACCAAGTCATTGTCGGTATTATCACAATCATTATGCTATCATTCCTAACCTTTAAGTTACTGTCATTTATTAGGCAAAAAGTATTTGCATGGGAGTCAACGAAATGAAAAAGCTTTTAATTGCCGCTTTTATTATGTCCTCATCTGTTGTTGTTGCAGCTGATACCGGCATCGAGATTTTTCCTCCGGTTGTACCAGTAGGACTCAAAGATTGTAAATTTTATAAACTTATGTGGGATACCGGTTTTTTGACTTTTAAGAATTTAACAATCACCCGGTGTCCATTAAGCGCAACAAGCACAGGTTATGTGCTTAATAAAGTTCAACAGGATATAACGGTTATAGATGAAGTTGCTATTGCAAAGAAAGCTGCATTAGATAAATTAACGGCTGAAGAAAAACAATTACTAGGAGTGAAAGAATGATTACTCTTACATGGGGTATTATTTTAGTACTAGTTAATTTCGTTATTATTAGTCATAAATTTAATCCGTTTTCATTAATTGGGATGTTATGTGGCGTCGCTATGACAATGTCTGTCATTACAGGATAATGAAATGATAAATCTAGAGATTAAAGATGTAACACAATCATATGGTGATAAACAAATTATCGGCGGTATCAATATCACCATGCAAGGACCGAGCATTAACGTGTTTATGGGTCCGTCAGGATGTGGTAAATCTACATTACTCCGAATGCTTGGCGGTGTACGCCCGCCGAATACGGTAACACCAACATCAGGCAATATTATTCTTGATGGTGTAGAAGTTACCAGTGAATCAAGTGATGCGGTAACGGTGTTTCAAGCATATTCAAATCGTCCGGACCTGACGGTTCGCCAGAATATCGAGCTACCATTTAAACTAAAGCTTTGGAGCAATATAGATAAAGCTGAAATTACACAGCGAGTTGATACCTTGCTTCAGCGGATTGGTCTGGTAGATCGGCAAAAGCATTTACCTAGTCAGTTATCAGGCGGTCAACAACAAAGAATTGCTATTGCTAGAGCATTAGTAGTCAAGCCAAAAGTTTTGTTACTTGACGAACCATTTGGTGCTCTTGACCCAGTTACAAGAAAGTCTGCTCGTGCATTACTAAAAGACTTGGTTGCAGAACATCCATGCTTAGCTATTATGATTACTCACGATATTGACGAAGCTGCTGAACTCGGCGACAAAATCTTTATCTTGTCAACAGCTCCTGCATTAATCAGTCGTGAAATAGTAGAGGCGAGTCCATATTTACGCACCCAGTCAATTAAAGAGTTTTTCTAAGATGAATATTAAGTATATAATTTTAGTTGGGTGCTTGATAATTATATTGATACTTGGTGCTTTCATAATACCATGAGATTCAGGTAAATAAAGTGTTAAAAATATCAATAATCGTTTACTTATACAGACGAAAATGATATAATAATTCTTTCTACTGTTGTTTAATTTGGAGATGATGATGGCAAAATTTAAATTTGGTGTAGCTTCAAAACTTCTGGCTGTGGCCGTTATTGTAGGTGCTGCAGGGTTTGGTGGAAATATGTATCTTGATTCGAAGCCACTACCCGTTGCCACCACGCCGGTGCAAATGCAGCCGGTTGAAATTCAGCCAGTGCAACAGCAAGAGCAACAAGTTGCTCAACCTATTCAGCAGTCTATTGCTCAACCTGTTCAGCAAATTGAACAGGTTGCAAAACCCCCAGTTATTCAACCGAGGAATGATCGCGGTATGGATGCATTGATGCAATCTGCAGGTAAGAAATAACGGAGATATGATGAAAAATATTCAAAAGGGTTTTACACTGCTTGAACTTATGATTGTTATTGCGATCCTGTTTGTTCTAGGGTCACTTGCAAAGGGTGCTATTGCACAGACTATCGGTATTGCTGCTGGTCAGCCCGGTAGTACTACACACGAGATGATTTCAGATATTGGTAGGGTGTGCAGTAGCCCGCGCATTAATATTGTGCAGTCTGAAGGTTCACTTGATAATATTGCTAGAATTTCTGGTGACAAGACAGTACAACTTGGATACAGTCAGGAAGATGCTCTTATCTATCAACAAGGTTTTGATCCAAAGATGATGAAGCTAATTCAAATGGTGTTTCCATTGATTTCAGCAGAGCTTCATCTTATCGTATCTGATAAATCCAATATCACGTCCCTTGCTGATCTAGCTGGTAAGCGTGTCATTGAAAGTGAAGAAGGTACCGGAACCTGGGTTACAGCACAAGTAATCAAGTCAACAACGGGTATTCAATGGCAAGCACTCAATATGTCAAAGAAAGACAGTCTTAAGGCTGTGCAGTCTGGACAGGCTGATGCAGCGTTCTTTGTTGAAGGTCGACCGATCGGCCTTCTAGCAAATGCAACAGGCATCAAGCTTATTCCAGTAATCCATCCAGCTCTTGATAGCTTTAAGTATTACACCAGAGTATTGATTCCAAGCAAGACATATCCTTGGCAACAAAGCTCGTTAAATACCTATAAGATCAATATTGGTTTAATGTCTTTTTCCTTTAAAAACCAATATCAAAAAGAGATAGGTGATTTGGTTACTTGTATTGTTCGCAACATTGATGAACTTCGCAAGACCGGTCATCCAAAATGGCGCGATGTTGATCCTCTTGATATTGATCGTATTCAATGGCCGACACATCCTGCTGCAGCCGCTGCTATCAAACGTGAATCAAAGCAAATCAAACGTTAATATTTAGTTATTCGATAAATCTAACTCTCGAGAAATATCGAATAACGGTAAGAGCGATAATTGCTCTTACCGTTTTTACAACTATCAAATGGAGATATCAAATGAAGAAAATTATTTGTATTGTGGCTCTTTTAAGTTTAGCTGCATGTGGTGATGACAGACAGTCACAACATTATGCACAACAGCCAGTGCAACAATATCAACAGCCGGTCCAACAATATCAACAGCCAGTGCAACCGGTTTATATTGAGCCGCAGCGAAATAACAATGGCACCGATATGCTGGTTGCTGGAGCAATTGCCGGTACTGCAGGGTATATGATCGGTAAGAATAGCAATCCTGTTCAGCAACCGAATACGACGGTGTAAATAAACTGTCGTTGTTAATAAGACTATAATGCAACAAGCACCAAATACTGCAGTGACTCAACCTGTAACACCAAATGTCAATGTAGTAAAACCTGCAACTGTCGCAGCGCCAGTCGTTAAGACCGCTGCTCCTGTCGTAAAGACATCTACGCCTGCAGTTAATAAAATATCTGCACTGAGTGTGACAGCAAAATCTTCGAGTTTTACGGTAAAACGTAAATAAGAAGTAGTAAGTAGTACCTTTAACCCGCAATGTAAACTAATCTGGTGTTAGTTCTCTATTGAGAAAGACTGGTTCGATTCCGTCACATTGCATCAACTGGAGCAATAAAATGAATATCAAAGATATCGTAAAAAATAACAGTGTAACCTTTAACTATTATCGTAAAGGTAATTTGTATTTCACTGTGCAGTATGAAGGTCAAACCTACATTTTTCCAGTTCCTACTGATGATTTAGGTGATGCAACTGTCAACAATGTTGACAAAGCAATTTACCTAATGAGATATATCCGTAAAGCTATTGATGATGGATCATTCGTTATCCTAGCATAAAATATGGCCTCCACGCAGCGATAATGGTTGCGTGGAGGCCATTAATAAATAAGGTTATCAAATATAGAGTTAGTGCTAATGTTTATCAAATTTATCAAACAACAAATACTTGTGTGTGTAGATGCCACAGGAGGCTACTGCATATTGTTGGCGATTTGCACAATTGCAATGATAGGTATGAATACTTATCTACTGCTTACAGACCAACGGCCACCAGTATGGCTCGTTATCAGTATAACAGTACTGTTGATTATTGTTTATGCTCGTATGGTCCATCGTAATAATATGATAACTAAGAAAACGCATTGTGATTTTCTAACTAGCATAAACAATCGTGAATATTTCTTATACCGAATGAAACAATTTATAGACAATAATACAGATTTTCATTTATTAGTTATCGATCTCAATAGATTTAAATTCATAAATGATAATTTTGGACATGCAGCTGGCGATAAAATACTAACTGAAACGGCACTAAAGTTACAACAAGCATTTAGAAAAGAAGATATTATAGCAAGATTAGGCGGTGACGAATTTGGAGTATTAATACCAAATTCAATGTCGAATAAATCTTTAGCTATAGCTCTTCGACGTGCAATCGATTACGCATCTACACCAATTGAGTTTAATGGTAAACTGATTCATATTTCATTTGCCATTGGTGCTGCTACATTTAAACGCGATTCACTCAATATGGAAGATTTGATGCAAAAAGCAGATGCTGCTATGTATGTATCAAAAAATGAAAAACGCGATTACTGTATTTTTGATGAGAAAAAATACATTAACCCAAAAGATGAATTGAGTATCATTGAAGATTTAAAAAATGCGTTAATACGTAACGAATTAACAGTAGTGTATCAACCAAAATACTCAATCAAAGAAAATAGAGTTATTAGCTGTGAGGCATTGTCGCGCTGGAATCATCCAACTCTCGGCAATATTGCACCAGATAAATTTATTCATTTAGCCGAGCAAGAGGGATTGATAAATCAACTTCTACAAAATTTATTAGCAAAAGTGTTTGATGATTTCAATGAGTGGCGTAGACATGATATCAATTTGACATTAGGTATTAATGTGTCTGCTGATAATCTAAGTAATATGGAAATAATAACAGAAATAATGCAGACAGCCAAGGATTACGATATCGATTTAAGTAAAGTTACATTAGAAGTCACAGAAACTGCTATTATGAAGGACCCAGAAGAAGCTATCAAATATCTCGTAATGCTTAATTCATTAGGTATTAAGTTGAGTATAGATGATTTTGGGACTGGCAATTCGAGTTTTATTTATCTTAAGCATTTACCGATTTCAGAAATAAAAATAGACAAAACGTTCATAAAAGATATGCTGAATGGTAACACGGATTTAATGATTATTGCATCAACTATCCATTTAGCAAAATCATGCGGTATAATTGTTGTTGCTGAAGGTGTTGAATTAGAAGCACAGTTAGACATGTTGCGTGAATATGAATGCGATGTGGTACAAGGATTTTATATCTCAAAACCGCTGCCGCAACAGGAATTTATCGAATTTATGAAGGCGGAAAAAAATGTCTGATATAGAACTAATAAAGCAACAAATTATAAAACGGATTAATGATAACACTATCAGTTTACCCAGTCTTCCCGCTGTAATTTTACATATAGAGAAAAAATTAAACGATGACGGCGCAAGTATGGGTGATATCGCAAATGTTATTCAAAATGAGATAACACTTAGCTCACGGTTATTACAGGTTTCTAATTCACCTGCATTAAAAGCTAATACGAAAATAATTTCAATAAAAGATGCTTTATCACGCATCGGTTTAAACATGGTAAAAAATCTAATCATTACCATCAATCTTAGAGATAAATTTGTATCGACGAATGCTGAACTGCAGAAATATTTATTTGATATATTTGAAGAAAGTATCGAGTTGGCGTTTTGTGCGTATCAGGTGTCGAGACGTTATAGCAAAGATTTACGATTTAATTCTGATTTGGTTAATCTTACTGGCATTATTTACAATTTGGGTAAATTACCGGTAATTTCATATTTCGAACAAACAGGATTCGATGACATTGAAACCGTGAAAGAGGTTGCTGAGAAACTGCGAAATACTTTCAATCATACAATCATCAATAAATGGGATATCGATTTCAATATCGCAGAAGCAATCACTCGTAATTCCAATAAACCGCTTACTCGTGATATTGGAAATTTATTACACATCGTTGATATTTTCCTACGCGGTGAAAATGACATGTATGATAAAGATGATGATTTTATGTTTATGATATGGAACGATTTAGCGAATCATGTTGAGGACGATATGATCGGAGCAAATGAAATACAGCGCCGGATGGTATCATAAAGTAGTTTACTTTCATTTACATTAATGTTATAATTATGAATGATTAAGTAAAAGGAATTGTATGATTTCTCAATTGCAAAGTATACCTAAATGGTCGATGGTGTCAGGTAAATTAGTTCATATTACCGATCTAAGTGAATTTCACATGGAGAATATTCGCAATTGGTTAATCAATCATCAAGATTTAGACATTGGATTAAAAGACGGTCTAACATTTTTTGAATGGATTGAGGTATTTGAATTTGAGCTTAAGCGACGACATCAACTCCCAATAGGAACGGTAGCAGTTGAAGAGGGTAAACCATATAATGACTTGGGTTTTATATATCCATCTGCAGCAGAGTTACCAAAGACACATTTTGAAACAGGTGATGATTGGATCTTAGTAAGAAGTGCTGGTGTAGAAAATCTACCATCTGTAGGTCAAGAAATAATAATTGTATCAGACGTTCGTGGTTCGCAAGAAGAAGAACACCGTCGTTTAGTACCACAGTTTTTTCCTAATAGCAAAGATAGAAAAGTATTGCATGGGTGGTGTAATGAAATCGGGTTTAATGATGAATTACAAGAATGGTTTATTGATGTACAAGATTTTCCGTTAGGTCATAGATTTTCGAGACAGATATGCAGCGCGGATTTTATAACTTATTGGCGGACGATGCCAGGTTTGCCAGTAGATAATTACAAACGTTCTCCATATTCTAGTTTGGATGTTTGGAATATACTTCAAACTGAATTGATTGCAAAGGGTAAATAATGTTGTCAATTGCACCATTGTGGATTTGGGCTGTGATCTTTTTGCTATGTGTGATCATTTGTGGATTGTGTGTTATTATTCACGCCCGTAGATTTTCCTTTGATCGTGATCCACCAAATGTTAAAATAACTATTGATAAATATTGAAATTAAAACGATGAAAACAAAACCGATAATCTTGATTGATCAAGACGGAGTCTTTACTGATTTCGTTGAATGCTACTACCGGATCGCTAAAGAAAAGTTTCCCGACGTCTATGATGCTTTGCCTGATGAAGATTCTCTCTTTACGTTCTTTGTTGAAGATTCTATCGCAGATCCTCGTGTCAAAGATCAAGCGATGCAGATCATCAACGATTCTGAAATTTTTAGAGGTATGAAGCCTATAAAAGATTCGATTAAGGGACTGCAAGAACTCAGAGCCAAAGCAAGAACAAAGGGCTTTGAGGTGTTTATTTGCAGTGCACCGCACAAGGGTGGAGATAAGAGTTCATACTCAGTTAAGGCTGAATGGATTCATACACATCTTGGATATGATTGGCTTGACTATCTGATTCTTGCTCGTGACAAGACCGTCTGTGATGGTTTGGTTTTGATTGATGACAAACCTGAACCTATGGGTGCATATAAACCAGCATGGAAACATATTGTTTTTAGTCAGCCTTACAACAAAGCTCACCAAGAAGGTAAGCATGTAATGTTCGATTGGAGTTCAGAAAGCATTGACAAGGTAATTGCTTACACTGTTGAGCAATGGAATATTCAACATCAGTTTTAAGAACATTAAATGACAAAAATAAGCGAACCTATGATAAACACTGATGAGTTAGAGGAATTAAAGATTGGATTAGAAAAGTTGATATTCAATATCAACGATAAATTTCAACAGTCTGAAGATGAATCAAATGCCGGTCAATTTGCTAAAATGCATCTAGAAACAATTTTGATCAATGCAAACAATAGTGAACTGTCTGATGCCGACTTTCGGCAATTTGTAAAGGTATATCTACGCAATGAATAATAGAATTATGCAATTAGCATGGAAAGCTGGCATTGATGCCTGTTCTCGTGTGGAAGCTGATCCTGAACTACCCGATTTAAGTTATGGTGCATTATGCTGTATAAACGAAATTAATGAAAATTTCGGTATAAAATAAATGTATAAATATGTTTACATTGTATTTTGTTTATGATATAATGTTTTTGTAGTAAAGATAAAGTTAATTTTTAAAGGAGTAGGAAATGTTACCATATACGTAGGTTGCTGATAAAACATACTGTTATACTTTCATTAGGTCTGATCTTCCAGCTGCTCAACAAATTGTGCAAGCTGCGCATGCGACCTTGGAGGCAGGACTCAAAGCTGGGCAATCCAGTAAATTCCATGAGACTACCTCGTTAATTCTTCTTGAAGCAAAAAATGAATCAGCATTGTTGAATGCTCACGAGCATATCACACAAGCTGGAATAGATTGTGCGCTCTTCTATGAGCCAGATGATCATCTTGGTTATTCACCAAGCTATACATCTTTTGCGACTATCCCCCTGACTGCTGAACACAGACACCACTTCAAGAAGTATCGTCTTTACAAAGCCAACCAAGGAGCAACACAATGAAGCGCATCGATGAAGACACAATCGCTCTGACACAGGAAGAGCTTAGCAACATTCAAGAGTTCATTCGCAATACACTGTATTGCGAATGGGATAGACATACCGATACTTACATCTGTAGTGACAGTACAGAAGATGGTATGAAAAGAATGGACCCTGAGATGTACGAATTTGCAGAACAAATTCAATCAATCTAAGGAGAACAGTATGTTTACAATTATGTATAAATTAGGTAATGGATATCGGTGTTGCTGTCAGCAAACTTGGACAGAAGAAGAGTTTTATGACACGAAGGAAGAAGCAATCAGTGATCTTACCAAGATCGCATGTGATGCTGAAGATTGGTTAGGTATTACACATATTATTGGATACGATGGTGATAGTGATGAGTTTGAAAAAGAACTTGATATTGCTATTGAGAAAGAAATGTTAGCGAGAAAGAATGCTGACGCGATTGCTGATCTTCAACGAGAACAAAAACAACAAATGAATGGTTTGAAAATCTCGAAGGTTTGAAAATGAAGAATGCAGCACGACTTGAAAAAATCAAACAACAACTTAACCAATTACGAGGAGCTTAAATGTCTAAAATGTCAACTACTATCAATGCTATAGAAACACAGGAGAATGCCGCTGAAATGATGGAGCGTATTATCAAAATGGCTCCATTCAGAATCATTCTCAAATGTGATGCAGAAGGAAAATTGCAAGGCCTCTGTGAAAATTCATTTTCGCTTAGTTGGGAATCAGATCGCGTATTGATCTATTGGAGTGGAAAGGCTTACTCTATGCTAGGTGAACATGAACTAGATGCTCAGAAGAATGCAGAGCATAATCACAAAAATCCAGATGAAGCTATCTATGATCCATTTAGCGAGGATTGTCCAATTGAAATTGATTGGGTTAGATGGTTAAATGCAAAATCAAAGTACGACCAACGTAATGCCCATTTTACTGTTTTGAAATAACTCTAGGAGATTACCATGTCAATCGAAATGAAACTTGATACAAACGCCCTCTCTTCACTCATTGAAGCCGATCCTACCTTCCGTGCTAGCATTCAGCAATCTGTTCTCACGAACATTGCAAATAGGTACCTCAAGGTGGCAAATACCGATATCAACAAAGCTATTGAATCAGCAATCAGTATTGCTAAGAAAGAGGTTACAAAGGAATTTGGATCCTACACTAATGGGTACTCATCTTCTTTCCAACTTCACACTGGTATTGCTGACGATATCAAGCGTAAAGTTAGTGAAAAAGCTGCTATTGAAGCTTCAACTCTCATTGCAAATGCTATTGATGCTGCTGTTATTGAACGCATGGTTGGTATTGAAGCAAAGATCGAAGCTAAAGTTGCAGCTGCGATGATTAGATACACTGATCAGGCAGTACAAGATTCAGTGAAGAGCAAAATTATTGCTGCACTCGCACAAATCAAATTCTAAGGAGAATACAAATGAACAACTTTAAACAAACATGGAATGAAATCAATGCTGAACAACGTTATCTCGATCCAATGATCTATATGCTTTATGATCATATCAAAGGACGTAATCCAAAAGGTTCAGCTTTTACACCTATCACTAATAAGATTAAGCTTGCAAATGGTCAGAAAGAATGGCAAGGATATAACAATGCTTTTGCTCAACTTAAGTATCTTATTAGAATCATGGAGTCAGAACAGACTCAATGTGGTAGCAATGTTAAAATTGCTAAAAGAATGCTCGGAAGCAGCAGCATGGATGTGCAAACGATTAAAGACCGAGCTGGCATAAAGTAATGTCAAAATGTTAAACACAAAAGAGCAAAATGCTCTTTTGTGTTTACTGTCTCATTAACTTATGATATAATACAATTATTGAATAAATAAGGAATGATGATGACTAAGAACGTTATTGTTGAGCTGATAAAAACTGAAATTACCAGGATTTATCAGGAAAGAAATATGTTTGTGCGACCTGATGATATATCAGTGTATCACATTTACCATGATGATGTATCAAAAATTACTGCACCTGGTGAAAGTTTCACAATCGAAATTCGCACTGATTTTATTGGATATAACATCATTCAATCAATTACTGATGTGCTTAAGGCAAAAGATGTATTATTCAGTTTTGAAGTTAAGAGTAACCGCAAACACTATAGCGATAGTGATGATCATGTCATCTTTTGGATACTCAAGGCAATTTTCTAATACCCCTGCCAGTGGAAGGTGTCCGGCCTCCTAAGCCAGATTACGTGAGTTCGACTCTCGCCAGGGGTACCAATTAGTCTTTGTCGTATCCGAGTTCTTTGGATATTTCACCTAGCAAATTACGAAGACCGTTGATGGCTGTCATAATTTTTGAACGATGACGTTTGCGTTGTTCAGGTTCAGATAGTTTATTAGATAAACCTAATGCCTTCTTTGCTGCGGTGAAACGACGATAAGCCTCATCCATCATTTCCGGCAAAGTAAGCCCAGCAGGTAATGCAAGAGTTGCTTCATTTAGTAACTCTTCTAAATCTGTTTCTTCACGTTCAGTTAATAGATCACGTATTAGCATATTTTGCCTCTTAAAGTTTAAATTGATCGATTGCTAATTCAAATGGACTCTTTGCTGGTTCAGTCTTTTCAGCTTTTGCTGGTACAGGTGTAGCAGATTTCGCTAACACATTACCAAATAACTGATTAGCAATACCTTCTGGGTTATTAAGAATTTTCTTTAGTGTGTCAACATAATGTTTCGAACTGTCAAAATCTCTACCTTTTTGTAAATCTTGCAGAGTTGTAAAAGCCCATGGCTTTAACTTCTTTGCAAATGTCTCAATTGTTTTCTTTTTGAAATCTGTGAATGGTCCAGTTACATTTGTTTGAACAAGTGTCTTAAGCTCATCAGCAATTGATTCATTCAATAACAGAGTTAGTTCTTCTTCATTGAGCACATCTAATATTTCATACAGTTTCATATTGTCCACTCTAAATGGTTGATTGATACTGATATTTATTCATTGTCCACAGTAACAATAAATATGCTATACACAATATTCTGGATGCATTATGCGATTTAGTGAATTTTTAGTTGAGAGTAATAATCAATTTTACACTGATATAAAAGATGTAAAAGAGTGGTTATCTCTGAATAACATTAAGGGAAATTCTTTTATAAACGAGGATTTATCGGTAGAAATAGAGGGTGATATAACTATTGAGACGAGTGTTAATGGCAAATTACCTGTTAAATTTGGTAAGGTGTCAGGCATATTTGGTGTGACAACATCTGCTCAATTGGTTAGTTTAATTGGTAGTCCATGGAAGTGTTCAATTTTCAGTATCACCAATTGTAAAACGATAAAGACATTAGAAGGAGCACCAAGTGAGTTTAGTGTGCTCATGGGTAGAAACACCGGCATAGAAAATCTCAAAGGGTTGCCTAAAGAAAAATGCGGTGAATTAGATTTTGGTGATTGTTCATCATTAACTTCTCTTGAAGGATGTTCTAGAACTGTCACAAAAATGATGTTGATGAATTGTCATAAACTCAAATCATTAGTAGGTGGTCCGGAATATGTTAATGAAACTTTCAATCTTTCAAGTTGTGATTTAAGATCATTAGAAGGCAGTCCAATACGAGTACATGGATCGTATGGACTAAGTGGTAATAAAAATCTTACCTCATTAGAAGGTATTACGCGCAATATCGGCGAAAATTTAGTATTGGGTGATTTACCAAAAATAAAATCATTAAAAAATATTCATAAGATAATCGATCACGTTGGTAATGTTGAATTCGGTGATTATTTTTTCGATATGCTTGGTGTAATATTAATCGCAGACAGAATTACTTGGATACAGTTTATGTCTACGCGAACCGGTATTTATCTTGATAACAAAAGAATAGCAACTATTCTCAGTAAATATGCAGGTAAAGGTAGAGACGGTGTTATGAAAGCGCAACAGGATTTAATTGATGCCAATTTAGAAAGAGTAGCACATTTATGAAATATCAAGAACTTATAACTGAACAACTCGAAAAATCTATCATTGGTTGCAATATTAGTGGTAAGACAATCAAATCAAAATTAACTAAAAAGACCTGGGTTGGTGACTTTAATGCAGCTGGGATGAGCCTAACAACACTAATTGGCTGTCCTAAAGAGGTTTCAGGTGACTTTAATATTTCCAATAATCTATTCACGTCATTAGAAGGATGTCCTAGAAGAGTATGGGGTGACTTTATATTAGGTGGTGGAACACATTGTAATATAGAGTCTTTTGATGGTGCACCTGAACAAGTGGATGGTGATGTAATTTGGCGTCTGTCTGCGAATGGTAAGATAACATCTTTGCATGGTATCGAAAAAATATTTAAGAAAATAGGAAAGAGTTTCTATTACAATTCACCTAAGCTTAAATCACACATTTTAGGATTACTCTTAATTGAGGGTCTTAAGAAAGTTTATATTTGTGAAGGTGGATCAATTCCAGATATTATCAATAGCTATTTACCAAACACTGATGGCAGGCAGGCACTTATGGAATGTCAACGTGAATTAATAGATGCCGGTTATCCGGAGTATGCCCGATTATGAGATTCAAACAATACATTAATGAAGGGTTTAATGATGAACTTTATAGCATATGTGAAGTGTTAGATGATACGTTTGACGGCAAACTCGATATTCATATGCTTAATAACAAAATTCAAATTAGACGAGGCGGTAAATTTATATTGTCAGAAGAATATATGCCTCCTGAATTGATTAATAAGCTAATCGATGAAAATGGTGAATTAAGATGGGCTTTTCAGAGAGTAGATTCAGATTTCGTTGTAGAAACCAGTAAGCTAAAATCAATAAAAGGTTTTCCAGAGTATGTTGGTGGAGATATTGATATAAGTCAAACGGGTATAAACACACTGCACGACATTCATAAATATATCAAGACGGTTAATACTAATGGTGTCTCGCAGTTTATATGCTCATGGACAGGAATAAAAAACTCAATTTTAGGTTTGATATTGATAGACGGTCTTTTAGGAATAAAAAGTGGTGGTATTGCTAAATGGAAAGCGCCAAGCCCCTGGTCCATAGTAAATCGGCATATACACCAAACATACGATAACCAGGTAACACGTAATCAGGCAGTTTTTGATGCACAAAAAGAATTAATGGACAATGGATTATCAGCATATGCTAAACTCTAAGAAAAGTAAACTACTCACCTTCATTCGCGAAAGTGAAGATTTAACATCACCTGAAAAAATTAGAAAATGGGTAATTGATTATCTTGATTTAAAGCTAGGAGAGTTTAAAATTGAATCAGATAACTCGATAACGTTATTACCGAATATCAATATTGAATCCCAAGGCGTCAAACTTGAAGAATTACCTATCAAAATTAATGACACGAAAGGTAATATTGCAATTGTTGATTGCAAATTAACAACGCTAAAAGGCATGCCTAATGATGTGGGCGGAGCAGTAAATGTTTCAAATAATAAATTAAAAACACTATCCTGGTGTCCGTCATATATCGGAAGTAACTTTTACGCAGGTCGTAATCAGCTAGTTGATTTAACTGGCATGCCTGATAAAATAAATGGTGGGTGTATAGTGAGTAACAATTCACTGTTTAATATGAAGGGAGGCCCTTCATATGTTGGTGAATCTTTTGATGTATCAGGTAATAAATTAAAATCTATTGAAGGTTTTCCAAAATTTATTGGTGGTGATTTGTGTATAGATGATAATGAAATTACTTCATTGCAAAACATCCATAAACATATACCGGTTATTAATGGTCTATTACGACTCGATATACACAAAATAAAAGATTCTATACTGGGATTGTTTCTCATAAAGGGATTAACCTACATTAAACCACTACCATATATAATTACCGATTTACCAAAATGGGCCGTTATCTTTAATAAACATTGGAGTGAACGTGGTAAAGAGGGTATTTATGATTGTCAGCGTGAGTTGATAGATGCAGGTTTAGAGAAATATGCAAAGCTATGAGATTCAAACAATACATAACGGAAACTAGCTCTAAAAATAATGCAACGTTAGTGGGTGTCCAGGTGAGAACAACCGGATCTAAAAGAATAGTAATTACAGATGATGACGCTGACCATGTATGGACTGGATACTTTGATTGTAGAGGTTTATATAGAGTCATTGGTCGGTTCTCCTAAAATGGTAACAGGTAATTTTTACTGTCAAAATAATCTACTAACAACATTAGAAGGTGCTCCTGAGACGTGTCATGGAGTATTTAACTGCAACAATAATCCTAATCTAACATCATTAAAAGGTGTTCCTTTTGGTATTACTGATTTATCATTTGATTTTTGTGGAGTAACATCATTAGAATATTCACCCAAAACACTAGCTGGTACATTTTCTTGCATAGCAAATGAATTCACATCTCTTAAAGGATGTCCTGATAAAATTACTGGGTTATTTAATTGTTCAGAAAATGAGTTAGAATCGTTAGAAGGTATGCCAAGAATTATCGGTAAAGATTGTCATATGGCAAAGTGTAGGTTAACGTCATTGAAAAATATTCATAAGCATATTAAGAGTATCGGTGGTAATTTTGTTGCTACTAGTAATGAGATAACATCAAATGTATTAGGGTTACTTCTAATAGAAGGAATTAAAGAAATAGTGTTAGAGAATATTCAAGTGAGTGATATTCTTAATGCACATTTAAGCAAAAGACGTGAAGGTGTCATGGATGCACAACGAGAGTTAATTGACGCAGGTTTACCAGAGTTTGCTCGGCTATAAATAATTTTATCATTAAACAATAGGTGTATCAATGCAACTAACATTTAAAAACTATGTTTCACTTTTCGAAGCTCGTAGAGAAAATATTGAGTATAAAGAAGTAAAAGTGAAAGACAAGATTGCTCGTGTTATCGTTGAGCTAGAAGGCAGCCAATCTGGCGCCATTACAAAATTAGCTAAGACGTATATGGCATTAGATCGCGCCTGTAAGACATTGAATGAGCGCCGCAATGCTAATAATGAAGCACTTACTGATACCGTAATCGGTTTCTTCGATGAAGCTACTGATGCTGCATATACCAGAGTTATCAATACTGTTTCGTTTACATTAACTGTTGCTAAGCAAGCTGAAGCAAAAGATAAAACGGCTATTGATTATGAAAAGATTTGTGAAGAATTAAAGACATTGATCGATAAAGAATTAATTGACAAAATCAAAGAAATCGAACAGAAATATACAGTAGTTACGAAAGCTGATCCAAAAGCGCCAGTTAAAAAGCCAGGATTAAAGGTAGATGTTAAAGAAGGTTTGATTGACGATATCGGTTCGAAACTAAAGCAAATGCTAACAATGTTCCTCGCGTCTATTAAGCAATGGGCTAAAGACTACGATAAGAAATTAACTGAATTAAGTAAGAGATTAAACAATGAAATGTAGTGAATTGTTTGAAACGGGATTAGAGAATGGGAATATCTCAACTGTTTATCGTGCTCGTGAAGCAGAATTTGAGAAGTTAAAAAATGAAGCTGAAAACCGAAATTTAAAGGTAACTTTGGAAAAAAAAGCAACTGGTAATATTTGGGACAACATACGCATGTACGAACGAAATATTGAAGTTTTGAAAAAAGCATTACAGCAATAAAATTCCACTCGAGATGGGAGCACTTAGAGATGGCGAAAGCTGTCCCTTTGTTGTTTACTTTTAAATCGAATTATGTTATAATATTTCTTTAGTTAATCTATCGAGATAGATATGGAATTTGAAGATAAAAAATTGGTATTACAGCCAATGGAAGATGGCCCGTTCGGTCCTATTGGCGATATAAAAGCAAATGCTAGTATTAGTGGTAATTATCTTGATGCTCATTGGTCTGCACGTAACTTCGGGTTTGGTGGGTTTACTCTACGCTATGATCAAATGCGTGGCAGATTACAATGTAATTCGGAGAATATGAGCAAAGAGTTTGTTGCTCGAGCATTAGTTGCAATGATCAATGATAATACCGATTTTGAATGGGAAACAGAAAAGAAAAAAGTGGTATACCTAATAACGTTAGCTGAAATAAATGCTGATATGAGGTTGCCACAAGATATGGGAAAACAAAAATGTGGTTACATTCATTTTCCACATCACACTAAAACATATCCCCGTCAAAAAATTACTCGGTGCTTATTCAAGATAAAAGAAGATAATATTTTGGCGCTGTGGATAAAGCACCCAGATGAAGAAGACGTTTTCGATGCAGTTATGCGCATCCATGACACACGATTCACTGACATTGACATTGTGCGTGCAGAAAGGTGGAAATGGGAATGACAAGTCTAGTTAAAGCAATTCAATCATACTCTACCGTAGTTCGAAAAAAGAGAACGGTTCAAGATGTTCTACTAGCCACTATGGCAGAACTCGGTGAACTGTCAGAAGAAGTAGCAATCGACTCAGGTTTTTGTTACAAGAAAGCCGGTCCTGATGGTGTTGTAGGTGAAGCGGTTGATGTGATTATTTGCATTCTCGATTTAATCTATATCGCTAATCCTCAACTCACTGAAGATCAGCTTGTTGATATTGCCATTCCCAAACTTATGAAATGGAAATGTCTTACAGATACGCAAATTGCGCAAGATAATAAATAGCATTGTAATTTGCTCCTCAGCTCAGGGTAGCGGCGAGGTTTTATAAACCTTGGAGACTGGTCAGATAGGCTGGAACGGCACGGTTCGATACCGTGGAGGAGTACCAACGTAATGGATTATTCTCATCCACACAATAAATAAAACATCTAATAAACACTCTGTGGAGTATCAAAATGTCCTTTTTACGCGATCTATCTAGTCTTCATAATGACAAGCAAAAAGCTATTCAAGAAGCTGAAAAGCAACTTGTTAGCAATATCCATTTAATGATGGAAGAAACTGATAATTATGAAGAATCATTGTATGAAGCTGCTGAAAATATTATCGGCGCTATATTTGCAATGATCAAAAATGACAAGGATCCTTCTGCAAAGATGGGAACATCCCACACACAGAAAGATAAGAGTAGCTATTATGATCAGTTAGGTATGTTCCTTGCTGCAATGCAGGCAACAATCGATGTCGGTGAAAAGCAGTCTGATGAAAAACAGAATGTGTTAGCATCAACTCTTGACGATGCAAATTTCAAACCTGATGATTCTGCATTTAAGAAATTATTGGTTGTTGGTGATAAGTATAAAGCAGGCAAAGCTTATTTCACATGGAGCCAAAAGTTCGATGATTATGCTCGTGCATTAGCTGTTAAGAGTACTGAACCACAGGCATTTGAAAAAATCAAATCTGATCTAAGCAAAGAAATCCAACTGTTAATGTCAAAGTTTCAGCAAGTTAGTGCTAAATTGCAACGTGCTGGTTCATCGAATCAACAAGTTGCAGTTAATTAGGATAAGGTGACATTTATGAAATTATCAGAAATTAAGCAATTACATGAAGGTCTTAGTAAATTAAAACGGGACTATGAATATATTACAAAAATGTTAAAAGATAATGAAATAGCAGATGATGACGGTTTTGAAATTGAAGAAAACCCCAATGCTATTTTTGGTAATTTAACGTCACGTAATAGCATTCAATATTATATCAACTGTGTTGATTTATCTGGCGATGGTAAGTATATGCTAGAAATTCAACAGCGCGGTAAGAAAAAACTATTAATGCAAGACGATGATCTTTCTATTCAACATCTAGTGGCAGCAACTGATAAGTTTTTGAGAAACAATTAAACAGAGTTGTTTACTTTTCACTAAAAACATAATATAATAATCATATGATTAAAGAATCATAAGAGGACTATATTATGTTTTACGATTTGTTTGACAAAATATTTCATCGCACTGAAGGCACCTATTCTTTTGGTTACCTTCTCAAAGGTCATATCAAGTCATTCTTGATTACCTACCTTGAAAATCCTCTTGCTTCACTCACATATAAACTGGGTATTACTACCAAAAAACCTCTTGAAGAAGTTGAACTCGAGGATATGTTTGATCCACGCGATCTAAGGTGATATTATGAATCTCAATACCAAAGGCGGCATAATTAAACAATGGTGGATGTCATTTTGTGGTTATGAATGGATGACATATTGTGTAATTGGATGTTGCAGGCATTGGACAAATCATAAACACGAAGCATGGGTTAAACGATAATTCAGTTTTAAATCATTTCACAAATTAGTATACATACCTCTAATCGTATGTTATAATGAATCACGTTGATTAACCGTGATGGAGTAACAAAGATGACAAACGTAGCCACTATTGAAAATGTAAATGGTCGCTTTCGTGCAATGTTTGATGGTAAAGTTCTTGCATCTTCAACAGATCGTGATTACGTTATCACAGCTATTCGTAGTGGTTTGAATCGTAAAGCTAACCTGCATAATGTCAGAGACGTTAAGTTTGACGATTTTCCTCACGATATCGGTGAACGTGGTCAGCCTATCGGCAACCCTAAAGTAACCTTCAGTGTTGATGAACGTTTTGAATTTCTTTCAAATACTGTTCAAATGGTTATCGAAGGTATTTCGCCATCGCTGATTATTTCAGGTGCTGGTGGTTTGGGTAAAACCCACATGGTGCTTGAAGAAATCAAAGCCGCCGGTCTTACCTTTACTACCGAATATCAAAAACCGATATTTGAGAAAAATGAAGATGAAGAAGAGGATGATGAAAAACCTGAATGGAAAAATCCTGGTGAAGTCCATGTGATCAAAGGTTACTCCTCAGCTAAAGGTTTGTACCGCACGCTTTATGAAAATAATGGCTGCCTTATCGTTCTTGATGATTGCGACAGCGTTCAGAAGGATCAAAATGCAATCAACATTCTCAAAAGTGCGCTAGATAGTTATGACGAACGTTGGGTACATTGGAATGTCGAGAGTCGCGGTAGCGATACTCTTCCAAAGCACTTCTTGTTTACTGGTAAGATTATTTTTATCAGCAATCTTTCACAAGATGCCATCGATCAAGCAATCAAATCACGTTGCCTTCGTGTTGATTTGACAATGAGTTCTTCTGAAAAAATTGAACGCATGCGCACTGTCGTAAATGGTAAAAACTTCCTGCCTGAATATTCGATGACATTGAAACTTGAAGCTCTTGAGATGTTGAATACTTACCGCGATGAAGCCACCGACCTGAATATTCGCACCTTGATTACAGTATGCCTCATTAGAGCAGCAAATAAACCCAACTGGGATAAACTTGCATTGTACACTATCACTGCTTAATGCAGTACACACCTGTTAATTGTTAATGAAAAGATAATTGGATATATATGCTTAACCAACCAAAGAAAGCTGGAATGATTCCGTACGTCAAAATGCCAGATGGAAACATTTTGATGTTGTTTATGGTATCATCTGACCCAAAATTCGGAGGCGCAAAGCCGATGATATCAAAAGGTGGCATAGATGATGGAGAGGATGAACTATCTGCAGCGATTCGAGAAGCTAAGGAAGAGTTAGGTTTGCGTGAGTCAAACATGATTGAGACTCCATGGTGTTTCTTTTCTGAATTTGTAAAATTGACTTCATCTTCCTATGATCTCGATCTATATGCATGCCAGGTCTCATCAGCTAGTCGTAAGGATTTTGATAAACCTTGCTATGAAACAAAATTCACTGTATGGATGACACGTGACAGATTTAATGAGATTGGTAGAAAAGATCACAAACCAATAGTTGAAAAGCTGTATGAAAGATTAATTACTCAGTAGTTTACATTCACCATTTCATATGATATAATGTCATCTATTGATAAAGAGGTGTTATGATGAATTTGGACAAAATCGAAAGTGGTGAGATTAAACTCGAAGTATTGATTTATCAGCGACCGAATCTTCGAGATGATGGTCTCGAATATGAGCGTTTTATCGGTCGCGGAATTCTCGACAGTCTATATGACAAAATGGAAATGAGACCTGACGTTACTGAAGTAGTGTTGTCATTTCCTGAAAATTGGCTCAATGTTATTGAGCAACGAGTGTTGTTTAATCGTCTTGTCCACTACTGCCCAAATCTGAAATCAATCAAAATCAAAACTCATTCGGTTTATATCATTCAGTGCACTCCTAGTCAGTGCTCCATGATTATTGGTAGTGAAGAAGAAATGAATAATAAGCTACTAGGAGAAACATTAGAAGATGGTACTATCAATCTAACCGAGAAAATGTATACTGAGAAGGTTGGATCGATTTTTTGACCACTCAAAGATCACAGTTTTTCATGGTACGTCAAAAATTTAGGAGTAATGTATGGGTATTAAAAGTTGGCAAAAAGAATACGTCGGTGTTTCAATTCAGATGAGCGCTGATGATAGTGAACTGGCAGCAGTTGAACACAGTATTCAAAAATGGAAAGGTTTGCGTCTCAAGAATCTTGAAAAGCATAATCTTACCGCGGTTAGTGCCGATTCGGCGATTCGCAATAAGTATTTTGAGTCTTTCGCAATCAATAGTGATAATTGTGCACTATGTGTTCGCCACACCTGTAGATGTTCTAAGTGTTCACTTGGTAAAATGTTGAAAGGCAATTGCTGGCGAGAGTCAGACTCACCATTTGAGACATGGATTAACACCGGTGATCCTGAACCGATGATCAAAGCATTGAAGAAGACTGAAAAACGTTTGATGAAAAAGGCAGGATATGTTTGAATTTGAACTTGATAACAATCAACAAACGGCACTTTTTGCTTGGCTTGAAGAGCATAATAAAACCTGCAAATTCTTTGATGATGGAACAAAAGTTTCACCTCCTGGTGGTGCTATTGGTGGTCGTTTAACATATTGCTTTACTGATACAAGTCTCGGTCAGATAGCAATTGTTAAGTGTGCTTGTGGTGCAGAAATCAATTTGACAGATTTTGATTCATGGTGATCAATGAGTAATGAACTAACTATTCCGGCCTTTGACAATATCGATTCATATGTCAACAGGGTACTCAGCATACCGATGTTGACATATGAACGTGAACAAGAACTCGCTAAAGAGCTGCCAAACAGTCTTAAAGCTGCAAAAGAGCTTATCTACTCACATTTAAAATTGGTGCCAAGTATAGCAAGAAGTTTTCATGGATACGGTTTACCATATGAAGACCTAATCCAAGAAGGCAATATAGGATTGATGCAAGCAGTAAAACGTTTTGATTGCTCATTTGGGGTACGGTTATCATCGTATGCGATTCCATGGATTAAGCGGCATATCCAGCAATATGTAATTGATAATTGGCGTCTAGTTAAAATCGGGACTACCAAAGGATTAAGGAAAGCATTTTTCAATATCAGAAGTCTTAAAGCTAAACTTGCTATCGATGGTAGAGTTAGCACTGAGCAATTGGCAAAAGAACTGAATATCAAACCAGAGGAGATTATAGAAGCTGAAAAGCGAATGCAATTTCCAGTGTTGCTTGATCAGTTACCAGCTGATGCTGATGATTCTGATACTTCACTGTATGATAGCATACCAGAATTAGCAAATCGTAATTGCCCGCTAAAATTGCTCATCGATAAAGAAAAAGATAAGAAGAATGCAATGGCTTTTAGGCTAATTGAAAATCTCGATGAAAGAAGTAAAGATATTATCGTAAGTAGGTATTTAGCTGATAACCCTGATACACTTTCAGTATTAAGTGAAAAACATGGTGTGTCAATGGAGCGTATTCGGCAAATCGAAGTAAAGACATTGAAGCAATTAAAAGATGCAATGATTGCATAAAGTTGTTTACTTTCAATACTCATTATGATATTATAATCAAATGAATACAAACACTCAACAAAACAAAGTTCGATTTGCAGTGTATGATACAGTCAATCATGAGGTATTAGCTGCTAATTATCTTGTTCCTGGTGCAGCTGCTAATCATGCAGAGCTTGATTATTGGAAGCCTGTTGGTTTAGTAGTTGTATTAACAGTGAATGATATTATTCGTGGTCAATGCGACAGAAAAGGTAATCTTTTTAAATCGCAGCGGTATAAGTTTAAACGTAATATTTGGGATAAAGAGAAACCACAATGAAATTGGTTATCACATATGAGGCCGGTGACGGTTATACCTATTGGTGTACCGATACCATTTGCCTTGATTATAAATCAGAAGAAGATTTTCTGGTCGATTTCGAAGCTTGGGCTATAGAGCATAAAGATAAAACGATGATGCTTCGTAATGAGGGATTTCTTGGCCGTGGTCTTTTTCCTTCGATGTTTTTCAACATACCGGATACCAATTTTCAAGTTCGTACTCTTGACAAATGGTTTGAAGATAATTTGTAATAGCGCAGCGCTATAAATAAATTCATATTACACAAAACGAGAAGTCATGTTATCATTCATTGCAAAATTTAGTGATGCCGTCTTTAGCACAGACAAGCTAAATCTACGTTCTGAAAGAGCATATGGTAGTAGATACAAAGGTGTCAAATTGTTTTAGTAACATTTCTATCTAAACAATTGGGCACCAGTGATAAACTGATGCCCTTTGTGTTAAGTAGAGTAGTTAAATGGAATGGTCCCATAATTGGTATTGGAGCTCCCTGCTAAGGAGTCGGGCACATAATGATGGCCTTCAGGGTTCGAGTCCCTGTCATTCCGCCAGTTTTACCGTAGCACTATATAAAATAAGAAAGGATTTATCATGTCGCAACCGCTGATTCTAACATTGGACTCAAGTGGTCAGGTTAACAAATGGGTGCATTGGCAAGATGCAGTAACTTATCAGGCCAAAGATTTGATTTCATGGTCATTGGGTGAAGCAACATTCACATTCCATGGTGGTAAGAACCGTGATACCGGCGAACAGTCAACTATTACTACTGCATCAATCATTGCGATCAAAGGCGCTGTTGGTAAGCGTATGCACAAGCCGCCTACATTGAATAACCGTTTGCTGTTTCGACGTGATAAGCATTTGTGTGCATACTGTGGTAAAATTTACGGTGAAGACCATTTGACATGTGATCACATTCATCCTGTTTCAAAGGGTGGTAGGAACGTTTGGATGAACACGGTAACTGCATGTAAGGGATGTAATCACTACAAAGCTAACCATATGCTTAGCGATTTGGATATGGAATTGCTGTATGTTCCATATGTTCCTACTCGTGCTGAAGCAATACTGTTGGCTAACCGCAGGGTTTTAGCTGATCAGATGGAATTTTTGTTGAATATGATTCCAGCTAACTCAAGAGCACATGATTCAGACTTTTTACGTATCTAAAATGAGGGTAAATAGTTTCTCGGTTTGAATAGAAACTATTTACTTTCATTAGTAATGAGTATATAATGAATCATCAGTTAAACCAAGGTAGTTTAAAATGACAACGAAAATTATGCGTGAACCAAAAACTTTCGCTGAAAAGCTTTACGAAGAAAAGGTTCTTCGAGGTATAGGTGAAGAAAACATTCAGGCTATTCTTGCTATTAAGGAAGAGGATTTTGGACCTGCAATGACGCTTGAAGAAGTATTTGCTGAACTTGGTATTGATGGTGACAAAGTCGAGATGCAAGATGCCCCTAAACATTAAACGTTGTCAATTTTTTGCAAAGACACTTGAAAAGCACAGGGTAAACGCGCAGGTAGAAAAGAAGTTCGCAGAGTTTCTAAAATTTAAAGTTAGTCACTCGATTGACCAATTTGGTGGCAAAGATTATTCATTTGCAAAGAAAAATATTCTTGGTGGATATGCTCATGCTGGATTATCAGGTGATATAAGCATATTCTATAAGATTGCAAACAATAATCT
>JFJP01011121.1_pt1 | contig 24764 bp, 22 predicted proteins | sample 431651 | NCBI WGS metagenome assembly JFJP01 (sample SAMN02602958, study PRJNA72255) | Microbial mat metagenome, whole genome shotgun sequencing project. | biome: fresh water; feature: sink hole; material: water; isolation source: purple microbial (photo- and chemosynthetic) mats found in...
CGATGACGGCGAAGAAGATCTGCATCAGGAAGGTGCCGAGGACCTCGGCCCCGACCAGCTTCGCGCACAGGCGGGGGGCGCTGGTGGCCAGCGTCACGGTCAGCGCGGTGACGATCAGGATGCCGCTTCCCTTCCAGCCCGTGACGGCGGCCAGCGCGTAGCCCACCGCGCAGAGCGTCAGGCCGATCGCCAGCGACGTGGCCGTGCCGCGCAGGTCCGGCAGCGACGTGGTGGCCTGGCGGCTGGCGTGCAGCGCGGCCGAGTCCTCGTCCGCGGCGGTGTGGCGCCGCGGATAGCGCCGGGCCAGCCAGCCCACCGACGGCAGCGTGAACAGGACCAGGAAGTAGATCGCCATGACCAGGTTGTCGGCGGCCACGCCCGCGCTGAGCAGATCACCGGAGCGCAGGCCCACGATCTCCGACACCGCCGCGTAGTTCATGGACCCGCCGATGTAGGTGGCCGAGAACACCGCTGCCAGCTGCCAGCCTTCCGGCCCGAGGGGCACCAGGTTGAACGCGACGATCGTTCCCAGCACCGTGCCCACCGCGCCGATCGCGAAGGCCGCCAGCGTGGGGCCGGCTTCGCGCAGGATGCGGCGCAGGTCGGCCCGCAGCAGCAGCAGGGGGATGGCCAGCGGCACCAGTTTGCCCCAGACGATATCGTAGGCGGCCACCCCGTCGGCGGGGATGACGCCGGCGTTCGAGAGCACGAAGGTGAAACCCATCGTCAGGATGGCGCCGCTGAGGCGGCGGCCCAGCCTGGTGTTCTCGACGTGGAAGCCGAAGGCGGCGGCGGCCAGCAGCACGGCCCACAGGGCCCAGGGGCTGTCGGCGGGAATGAGGGTGGCCAGCAAGGTGCAGGGTCCTTTCGAAAAGCCGCGGCGGCACCGGTCCCGCGCGCCCGGGGCGGCGGTCGGGCGCGCAGCCTACCAGAACCTCCGGGCCCGCGACAACCTGTGGTGCGCGGCGGTTGTCCGTTCGATCGGGGGTGGCCAAATGCCGCGCGATTTGCCAGTATGAACGGAGAAGGACCCCTGGCCCGCCGACGCGGGCCGACATCGGAGGATGGAGCAATGCCGAACAGGACTCAAGCTGCCGGGCAATCCCGGCGCCTGCTGCTGGCCACGCTGCTGCTCGTGGCGGCAGCCGGAACCGCGCAGGCCGCGCCGCGGGCCGACGGTCGGGACTGGAACCGCGGCGGGGATACCCTCACCGGCGCGGTCGGGCTGCACTACGGAAAGATCGGCGGCACCGGGCTCTCGTTCCGGGTGCCGCTGCAGTGGTACCTCTACGCCCAGGTGGCCGGCGGCATCTGGCACACGGGCGACGACCAGCGCCACAACCTGGGCCTGCAGCTGCACTACCTGCTGCGCCAGGATTCGCACCTGCGCCTGTTCACCGGCGTGGGTGTGGCTTCGTACTACCACCGCGAAAAAGTCGGCGTCAATGCCGACGGCGACATCTTCACCAAGGACACGGACTGGAACTACGGGGCCGGGGTGGGTGTCGAGGTGCTGCAGGGGCCGCGCTGGTCGTGGCTGTTCGAACTCGACTTCGTGCATGAGGAGCGCACCGGCAACACGACGGTCTCGCCCCAGGCCGGCCTCTCCTACTACTGGTGAGATTGCCCGCGGCTTCGCACCCCGCACCGCGCGGCGTCACGCCGGCTCTGCGCGCCGCGCGCCGGGCCTGGTGCCTGTACGACTGGGCGAATTCGGCGTTCGCCACCTCGATCATGGCCGCCCTGTTTCCGCCGTTCTTCCGTGAACTGGCCGTGGCCGCGGGGCGCGGCGAAGCCGAAGCCACCGCGCTGTGGGGCTACGTGACGGCGGGCGGCCTGTTGTTGACGGCGCTTCTGTCGCCGCCGCTCGGCGTGGCGGCCGACGCGCGCGGCGATCGCAAGCGGCGGTTGGCGTGGTTCGCGGGCGCAGGCTCGGTGCTGACCATGCTGATGGCCCTGCTCGGCGGCGCCCAGTGGCCGGCCGCGGCGCTGCTGTTCACGGCGGCCAGCCTGGCGTTCTCCCTGTCCATCGTCTTCTACGAATCGCTGTTGCCGCATCTGGCGTCGGGCCGCGACCTGGACGCCTTGTCCACGCAGGCCTATGGGCTCGGGTATGCCGGCGGCGGGCTGCTCCTGGTCCTGAACCTGGCCTGGGTGCTGAAGCCGGGCTGGTTCGGCCTGGCGGACGCGGGCCAGGCGGTAAGGCTGTCGTTCGTCAGCGTCGGCCTGTGGTGGGCCGTCTTCACCGTGCCCCTGCTCAGGCGCGTGCCCGAACCGCCGTCGTCGGGCGCGCCCGCGGGCCCGGTGGAGACGTTCCGGCGACTGCGCGCCACGTTCGGCGAGATCCGCCGCTACCGCGATCTGAGTCTGCTTCTCGGGGCCTACTGGGTGTACAACGACGGCATCGGCACCATCGTCAAGATGGCTACGGCCTTCGGCTCCGAACTGGGTATCGGCCTGACGCACCTGATCGGCGCCCTGGTGGTCACGCAGGCGGTGGGCATTCCCAGCGCCTACCTGTTCGCGGCCGCGGCACGGCGCTCGGGCGCCAAGCCCCTCGTGCTGGCGGCGCTGGCCGGCTACACGTTGATCGCCGTGGGCGCGCTGTTCCTGCGCACGGCGCCGCATTTCTACCTGCTGGCGGCCGCGGTTGGGGTCGTGCAGGGCGCGGCGCAGGCGCTGAGCCGCTCCCTGTTCGCGTCCATGGTGCCTCGCCATCGCGCTGCCGAGTTCTTCGGCTTCTTCGGTGCCAGCGGGCGGCTGGCCGGCGTGGCGGGGCCGCTGGTGTTCGGTCTGACGGCGCAACTGGCCGGCAACAGCCGCCTCGGCGTGGCGTCGCTGGTGGTGTTCTTCGTGGTCGGGGGCTGGCTGCTGACCCGTGTCGATCCGGTCGCCGGGGCCGCCGCGGCCCGGCAGGCGGAGCGGGAGGCCGGCTGGTCGGATAATTCCTGATGGTCGACGACCCCGGGCCGCTGGTGTAGTTTGGGGCTTGCGCGACCCCGATTGGTCCAAAGTGTTCAAAGCGAGGTGCACGATGCCGAGTTCCAGACCCGCGTTCTCGAAGGATCCGCTGTACCAGTTGCTGCGGTCGGACAACGTGAAAGGTTTCAACACACAGCGCGAGCAGGGGCACGCCTGCGACCTTCGCGGCGTGGATCTGCGCACGCTCGACCTGCGCGGCATGAACGCCGACGGACTGGACATGACCGACGCCTACCTGCGCGATGCCGACATCCGCGGCGTCGACTTCTCGAACACGCGTCTGGAGGGGGCCAGCCTGCGCGGCGCCCGGATCTCGGGCGTGAAGTTCCCGCCTGAGCTGACGGCCGAGGAGATCCGCCTGTCGTTCGATCTGGGTACGCGGATGCGCTACAACCCGCTCTGCCCTGAACGGCGCCCGAACGGGGAATAGATGGCCGACCTGCTGATCGAGGTGGTGCGCGAGACCTGGCTGGTCGCGGCGCAGATGTCGCCCTGGCTCCTGGTCGGGTTCCTGGTGGCGGGCGTGCTGTCGACGATCATCGAGCCGGCCTGGCTGGAACGTCACCTCGGCGGCCGCGGATTCGGACCGGTGCTCAAGGCCTCGGCCTTCGGCGTGCCGTTGCCCCTGTGTTCGTGCGGCGTGATCCCGGTGGCCGCCTCGCTGCGCAGTCACGGCGCCAGCCGCGCGGCCACCACGGCCTTCCTGCTGTCGACGCCGCAGACCGGTGTCGATTCCATCCTCATCACCTGGACGATGCTCGGTCCGGCATTTGCCATCCTCCGGCCGCTGATCGCGCTGGCGACCGGTCTGCTCGGCGGCGGCCTGGTGCAGGCGTTCGTTCCGGAACCGGCGAAAGCGGCGCCGGCGACCTTCCCGCTGGCGCCGCCGCCGGCACCGCCCCGTGCCGGCCCCGCGGACCGCCTGCGCTCGACCCTGGCCTACGGTCTGATCACTCTGCCCGCCGATCTCGGCCGGCCGCTGCTCCTGGGCGTCGTGCTGGCCGGGGTCATCGGCGCCGTGGTGCCGCCGGATTTCGTTTCACGCTACGTGGCCCCGGGTCCCCTGTCGGTGCTCATGATGATGGTCATCGGCATCCCGTTGTACGTCTGTGCAACGGCGAGCGTACCGTTGGCGGCGGGATTCATCTTCATGGGCGTGTCGCCCGGCGCGGCTCTGGCGTTCCTGATCGCCGGGCCGGCCACCAACGCGGCCACGCTGACGACCATCGGACGCGTGCTGGGGCGCCGAACGCTGGGCCTGTTCCTGGCGACCATCGCCGTGGGCGCTTTCGCGTCGGGGCTGCTGCTCGATGCGCTGTTGCCGTGGCTGGGGCGAGCCCTGCCCACGCTGGGAGCCATGCCGCACCACCATGAACATGCCGGCCTGTGGTCCCACCTGTCGGCCGTGGCGCTGACCGGCATCGTGGCGCACGCCTGGTGGCGCAGCCGGCGTCCGGCGACCGTCGTGGCCGCGCCGACGGCGACCGTCCGCACCTACGTGGTCGAGGGCATGCACTGCAGCCATTGCGTGCAGAGCGTCGGCCGCGCCGTTCGCGAACTGGCCGGCGTCGTGGACTGCCAGGTGGATCTGGAAACGGGCAGGGCGCGGGTCACCGGGGCCAGCGTGGATCCGGCGGCGGTGATCGCCGCGTTCGAGGCGCTGGGTTTCAGCGGCCGGGCGCTGGTCGACTGACGCGCCGGCTCAATCGTCGTCCGGCATGTTCCCGTCGCCCAGTGGCAACAGGCGCACGCGGCCGTTCAGCAACCGCGCCAGGCGCGGCTTGCGGACCGAAGCGCGCACAGGCATCCGCTCATCGCCCAACTGGATGGTGGTGCCGGACCACACCTCCTTCAGCGCCGCCAGTTCGCGATGGCAGGCGGCTTCCGACTCGGCGATCATCTGCCTGATGCGCCCTTCACCGTCGGCCACGGCCTGTCCCCAGGCGCGCGCTTGCCGGTCCAGTTCCAGGATGGCTTCGTCGCCGGCAGGGGTGCGTGGCTCGTTGTGGAGCTTTTCGATCTCGTTCCGCGCCTGCTGGCGTCTGGTCTCCATTGCGGCCACTTCGGCTTCCAACTGCGCCACGCGCGTTTCGATCAGGTAGTCGACGCCGGCGACCAGAACGGTGCCCGTCGCACCGCTGGCCCCGGCCTGGCCGACGGTGATGCCGGCCCGGGCGATGGTCGTGCCGCCGGCGATGCGTCCGTTCGGTACCAGGACGCGGCCCAGGGTGCGGATGTGCGCGTGTGAGACCTCGTTGCCGACGGTCACGTCGCCGATCGCGTCCAGTTCGACGTCGCGCATGTACTTGGCCTGCACGCTGCCGCCCACCTCGATGCGCGAGCCCTCCTGGCCGACGATGCCGCCCGCGACCTGGAGATTGCCGCCCACCTTGATATTGGAGGGCTCGATCATGCCCCGCACCGCGATGTCGCCGTCCACCTCGATGGTGACGCCCTGCTCCACGTCGCCTTCGATCTGAAGGGTGCCGGTGTGGCGCACGTTGCCGGTCCCGAGATCGACGTTGCCCTTGATGATGTAGACATCGTCGACCGAAAGGGTGGCGTCGTTCACGCGCACGCGGCCCGAGACTTCAGCGCGGAACCAGGTGACCCCCTGTGCGTCGTCCTCCTGCGTCACGCCCTTGCCGCACCGCATGCGTTCCTTCTGTGGCTTACCGACCGGGATCTTGGCCCCGAAGACATTCAACCCCGGTTCGCCGGGCACCGGCGGGTGCAGCTTCAGCAGCACGTCGCCCTGGGTCACGGCGCGGTTGTCGAGCTTCGCCCAGAAATTGATGGCGCCGGTGCTCGGGTCGATCTCCCAGCCTTCGACGAAGTAGTCGCGCATCCATTCCAGGCGGCCGTCCTGCGGCGGCTCCTCGGCGTAACCCATGATGATGGGCTGCGCGACCAGCGGCTCTCCGGGGCGCGCATCGGCCCTCAGCATCTGCGTCAGCATTTCGGCGTCGGGATATTCGGGGATCTGCAGCTTCCGGATCGCCATCAGAACGCTGTTCACCGTTTCGGCAAGGCAGGGCAGCGGATCCGGGCAGTCGAGGAGCACGCTCAATTTGTCGTTCGAAACGTAGACCTGGATGCCGCCCGAACCGGGGCGCGTACCGGCGGGCTCCGCGGTGGCGGTGCCGGAACCGGGTTTGCCGGTGGTCGGACGTGGGCTGGCCATGGCGGTGGGGACCTCGATCCGCGCCTTCATTACAGGCCCGTGATTAAAGACCGTACGCATGGCTTTTCGGCAGCAGGCAGGATGAGGTTTAACGCGAATCCGGGGCGCCGCCGCGCCGGGTGCCGCGGCCGGAGCGCAGGCGTGTCCAGAGGGTGGTCACCGGGATCCGGGGCGGTCTGGTTCGAACGTCCGGGGTGGCACCTGTCCCAGCGGCTTCGACGGCGTCGGCGACCGCCTTGCAGATCGCATCGGCCGTCGCCGCGGCTTCGTGCGCAGTGGAGAGGGCGGAAAGGGGGTTGGGCCGTCGCCGCGGTTCCGGATCAGGGACCGGCTCGTCGAAAATCACGGCCGCCCGGCCCCGACCCAGGTCGACCATGGCCAGGCGGGACGGGGACGTGCCGGAGGCCGGTTCGGAACCCTGCCGTCGTGCCCTCGGTGCGGCGCTTCCCGAATCGGCGCGCCTTCTGGCCCAGATCATGGTCAGCAGCGCCACCGACAGCGCGGCCGCCGCCAGCAGGCCGGCCAGGGCCACGCGGGGGTCCGCCGGGCCGGAATGGGCCAGCACGCCGACGGTGCCGCCGAACACGACGGTACCCACGGCCAGGGTCGCCACCGGACGCAGTTGCGGATGCTGGAGCATGGTTCCCCCTAAGCACGACTTGTGCCAATGAATCCGCGAACGCCCTTTCAATCGGCGGCGCGCCAGAAAGTTAGCTCAACCCGCGCGCGTTTCGGCCGATCCTTACCCGACCGCGAGCTTTCGGTCCAGGGACCCCTGTTGGAGGACGCTTTGCCGCACTACGTGCTGCGTGATCTCGTTTCGACGACCGGTGATCTGGCGGTGCTGCCGACCACCGTGGTCCGTCTTCTGGACCTGCTCAAGGACCAGACCTGCGCGGCGGACAAGGTGGTCCAGGTGCTGGATCAGGACGGCGCCATGACGGCCAATGTCCTGAAGCTGTCCAACTCGGCGTTCTACGGCGTGCGCGGCACCGTCGCCACCACCCGCCAGGCGCTGGTCCTGCTGGGCAACCGGTCCGTCCTGACGCTCGCCTTCGCGACCGGCATGGTGCCGGTCATGCGGCGCAATCTGGTGGGCTACGGTATCGACCGGGACCGCTACTGGGAGCACAGCCTGACCTCGGCCATGGCCGCCGGCGTGGCGATGGAGCGCCTGGGCGAACCTGCCCGCGCCTGCGAGGCGTTCACGGCCGGTCTGGTGCACGACATCGGCATGCTCGCCCTGGACACACACCTGGCCAACAACGCCATGAAGCTGGTGCCCGCTTTTCCGCTGTTCAACGTGGCCGAGCGCGAGCAGCAGGCTCTGGGCTTCGACCACACCGACGCCGGCGCCCTGCTGGCGGAGAACTGGGGCTTCCCGGCGGCGCTGGCGGCGGCGGTCGCGCACCATCACCACCCGTGGTCCGCCCCGGTCGAGGAGGATGTGGTCGCCGCGGTCATGGTGGGGGATATGGTGGCGCAGATGGCGAGCGACCGGCTGCAGCCCGAAGCCTGGCCGGAGCAGCTCGAATATCTTGCGCCGCGCGGCATCGACCGTGATTATCTGCGCGAGCTGGTCGAATCGGTGACCCACACGCCCGAGGAGACCCTGGCCCGCGCCACGCACCCCGCAGGCATGCCATGTCCGTCGTCGACCCGCGTATCGATTTCCTGATCGCCCTGGGGCGCTCGCTCCACGAGAACGGCATTCCTGCGCACAGGCTCGAAGAGACCCTCGGCGTGGCCGCCGGACGCCTGGGCCTGCGGGCCGAGTTCTTCTCCACGCCCACCTCCCTCATCTCCGCCTTCGGCGAGCCGGGCAGTCAGCAGACCGCGCTGTCGCGCGTGACGCCCGGTGAACTGCGCCTGGACCGGATCGCCGCCCTGGACGAGATCGTCGAAGCGCTCTGGCGCCACGAACTGACCGTCGAACAGGCGCACGCGCGCCTGCGCGCCGTCGACGCCGCGCCGTCGCCGTACGGCCCGGCCCTGACCGTCGCGGCCCTGGCGGTCGCCTCGGGGGCGGCGGCGCGGGTCTTCGGAGCCGGTCTGGCCGAGATCATCGTCTCGACGTTTCTGGGGCTCATCATCGGCGGCATGGGGGTGCTGGCGCAGCGCTCGCTGACCGTCGGTCGCGTCTACGAGTTCGCCGCCGCCATGACCGCAACGCTGCTGGCCCTGGCGGCCGGCGCGCTGTGGCCGCCGCTGGCGGTGGCGCCGGTCATCGTCTCGAGCATCATCGTGCTGCTGCCCGGTCTGACCCTGACCGTGGCCCTGAACGAACTGGCGACCGGACACCTGGTCAGCGGTACGGCGCGGCTGACCGGCTCGTTGATGACGCTGCTGAAGCTGGGGCTCGGCGTGGGGCTGGGGCAGCAGCTCGCGACGCTGCTGCCGGCGCTGGCCGTGCGGCCCGAAGCCGCGCCGACGCCGCTGCCGGAATGGACGCTGGTGCCGGCCCTGCTGCTGACCACGCCCGCGCTCGCGGTGCTGTTCCGGGCCCACTGGCGCGAGTTGCCCTGGATCCTGGCCGGCGTGGTGACCGCGTTCGGCGGCGCGCGCCTGGGCGTGCATCTGATGGGGCCGGCGCTCGGCGCGCTGCTCGGCGCGCTGCTGGCCGGCCTGGTCGGCAATCTCTACGAGCGCCGCGGCCGCCGTCCCGCCGTGGTCATGATCCTGCCGTCGCTGATCATGCTGGTGCCCGGGGCGATCGGCTACCGCAGCCTGTCCTTCCTCATGGAGAGGAACATCGTCGCCGGCATCGACAGCGCGGTCACCGCCCTGCTGGTGGGCGTGACGCTGGTGGCCGGCCTGTTGCTGGCCAACGTGCTGCTGCCGCCGCGCAACGCGCTCTGACCTGACGGGGTGCCGCTGAAGACCGGTTTTCGGTGGCCGCGGCCCGCCGGATGGGCTAACGTCAGCCGCTGATGCCCGAGCCCCACCCAGGACCCGATCCGGAGGCCAGCATGTCGTCCACCGCGTCCGCCGCCGCCGCGGCCAGCCCGCCGCAGGGCCATCCCCGCGGCCTGAAACCGCTGTTCTTCACCGAGATGTGGGAGCGCCTGGGCTTCTACCTCATGCTCGGCATCCTCTTCCTGTACGTGACCGACACCGAGCGCGGCGGGCTGGGCTTCACCAACGCCATCGCCGGCGAGATCTACGGCACCTACATGGCGTTCGTGTATTTCACGCCGTTCATCGGCGGCATGATCGCCGACCGCATCCTGGGCTACCGGCGCAGCGTGCTGATCGGCGGCCTGCTGCTGGCGGCCGGGTACTTCAGCCTCGGCATCCGTTCGATGCCCACCTTCTACACGGGCCTGGCTCTGCTGTGCCTGGGCAACGGCCTGTTCAAGCCGAACATCTCGGCGATGGTCGGCAATCTCTACGCGCCCGGCGATTCGCGGCGTGACGCGGGCTTCAACATCTTCTACATGGGCATCAACATCGGCGCCTCGGTCTCGGCGCTGCTGGCCGCGCCGCTGCGCAACCTGTGGAGCTTCAACACCGCGTTCGCGGCGGCCGGCGTGGGCATGCTGGTCGGCGTGGGCATCCTGCTGCTGAACTGGAAGCGGCTGGAAGGGGCCGACCGCAGGCCGGCGAACAAGGCGGGCGACTTCGGCCTGAAGCAGATGTTCCTGACCATCCTCGCTCCGGCCGTGGGCTTCGGCGTGCTCGGCTATTTCGTGGGGCAGAAGCTGCCGTTCGTGATGGACAGCATCGGGCCGATCACCTTCGGCTTCCTGGTCGGCATGCTGCCGGTGGCCGGCTACTTCGCCTCGCTGGTGCGTCGCGCCAACGCCGACGAGAAGCCGGGGCTGGCCGCCCTGATCCCGGTCTACGTGGCCGGCGGCACGTTCTTCATGATCCTGCACCTGAGCGGCGGCCTGATGACGGTGTTCGCCGAGCGCAGCACCGACCGCCGGGCCGAGTGGATCCCGAGCGTCACCGAATTCTACGCGCAGAAGGCCATGCCCAGCTACTTCGCCAACGCCGGAACGACTGTGCCGCGGCCGGACGAGCGCACGCTGGTGGTCATGCCCGAAGAGACCGAGGCGATGTTCGGCGCCCGCATCCTCAGCCAGGGAGCGGTCGCGACGCTGAAGTCCGATGCCGTTCTGGATGTGACGGTGAACGACTGGCCGGGCACGCCGGGCATCGACGGCGCCCTGGCCTGCCGTGTGTTCCCGGACGGCAACGTGGCGCTGTCGCAGTCGCAGGACGCGCACGGCGTGGCCGTGACCAGCGTGAAGATCGAACCGGAGAAGACCGCGCCGTTGGGCGAGGTCGTGCTGACGCGGAACGTGCAGGGATCGCCGGCGCCGGTGATCGTCGTCTCGCAGGGGACCTACGATGCGGTCTACGCCAATGCCGGGGCCGAAACGCCGCGGGTGGCGCCCGGCCGCTATGTGCGTCTGCTGAACGCCGAGATCCTGACCGGCTTCCTGAATCCGTTCTTCGTCGTGGTGCTCACGCCGGTCGTGGTCTGGTTCTTCGCCGGCCGCGTGAAGGCCGGCAAGCCGGTCAGCACCGCGCGCAAGATCTTCTACGGCATGCTCATCACCGCAGTGAGTCTGCTGGTGATGGCCCTCGGCTCGCGCATGGGGCATGACGGCGCCGCCAAGACATCGATGATGTGGCTGGTCGCCTACTACATGATCATCACGGTCGGCGAGCTGTGCCTGTCGCCGATGGGCCTGTCGCTGGTCACCAAGCTGGCCCCTGCGCGGCTGGTGGGTCTGATGATGGGCGGCTGGTTCCTGTCCACGGCCGTGGGCAACAAGATGAGCGGGTTCATCAGCGGTCTGGAGCCGGGAACGGTCATGTTCGTGGTGCTGGCCCTGGCGATCCTCCTGGTGGCCGGCTTCATTTTCGTCATGTTGCCGCGGCTTGACGCGGCCATCCGCAAGTACGGCGCGCACTAGGCCGGGGAGACGCCGTCGGTGAACGTAACGCGGGCCCGGCTTTCGCAGCCTTCGGGCGGGAACGCCGGGCCCCTGTGCCATAGCGAGGAGTGCCTGTGAAACGCGCAATCGTGATCTGGTCGGTGTCCTTCTTCATGACCCTGGCTTTCCTGGTCTGGCAGAAGGTCTCCGGTCCGACGTATGAAGTGAAGTTCGACGAGACGGTGGCCGGGGCGCGGGCCTCGGGCGAACTGCTGCGCACGCACAGCATCAACGGCGACATGCCGGTCACCGTGCACGCGCCCGACGAGGCCGTCACCGCGACGGTGGTCTGGCGGCGGTACCCCACCGATGACGCCTGGGAAGAACTGCCGATGGTGCGCGACGGACAGATGCTGCGGGCGACGCTGCCGCGCCAGAAGATGGCCGGCAAGCTCGAGTACCACGTCCACATCGAGAAGGACGGACAGAAGGTGGAGGTGCCCGCGAAAGAGGCGGCCGTCGCGCGCTACAAGGGCGATGTTCCGGCCCTGGTGCTGGTCTTCCACGTCACCTGCATGATCATCGGCATGTTCTTCTCGACGAGTTGCGGGCTGACCGGACTGCTGGGCGGAGGCGCCTCGCTGCGCGTGCTGTCGCAGCTGACGTTCCTGTTCCTTCTGCTGGGCGGCTGCATCCTGGGGCCGGTGGTGCAGAAGTACGCCTTCGACGCCTATTGGACCGGCTGGCCTCTCGGCTCCGACTGGACGGACAACAAACTGGCCGTGGGCGCCCTGGTCTGGCTGGTGGCCGCGTGGCGTTGTCTGGGCGCGCGGAACAAGCCGACCGCAGGACGCTGGTGGGCCGTGGCGGCCATGCTGGTGATCTTCGTGATCTACGGCATTCCGCACAGCATCCACGGCTCGACGCTGGACTACGACACGGGCCAGCACATCCAGGCGCTGGCGCGGCTGGCCCTGCCGTTCCTGGGCTGACGCCTTCGCGGGGGAGGGACCGTCGGGTCCCTTCCCCGTTGCCGCCCGCTCACTTCGCCGGCCGCGCGAACTGCCGCAGCATCCACCAGATTGTCGCCACCGCCCCCAGCAGCAGTGCGGCGAAGATGGCGATGTTCAGTCCCTGGGTCTCCACCGCGGCCGCCGGCGCCTGGCCGTGACGCGCCAGATACAACCCTCGCACGGCGTCCCGCATGGCGACCATGACCACCAGCGCCAGGACCGCGGTGACCGTGACCGGCGCCAACGCGACCGTCTCGCGCCGCCAGGCCCGCCAGCCCAGGATCAGCAGGCCGGCCGCCAGAAAAACTCCCAACCCCAGCAGACCGGTCGCGTGGCCGGATCCGCCCAGGAAGGCCGGCCGTACCCCGGGGGCCAGCGCCAGCAGGTACCAGGTGCCGGCCAGGGTGTTGGCCAGTGTCCCGGTCCACAGCGCGCCCAGACCCAGACGCCGCATGTGCATCCCGCCCGGGCCGTCTGTCGCGCGACGCCGTTGTCCCCACAACGCCAGCAGCAGTCCCGCGACGGCCACGGCGCCGAACATCATGTGAAGCCAGCGTGGCAGCAGTTGCGGCTCGCCGGTATGCCCCTGCAGTCCACCCGGATTGCCGAAGTGGAGCTGCGGCCAGGATTCGGGCCGCAGCATCAACGTGGTGTTGTTGACGTAGATCAGGGCGACCAGCAGGAAGACGGCGGCGGTGACCGCGCCCAGCGGCGTGCGCAGGCGGCCGAGCCGCGTGCCCCGGAACGACTCCAGATAGGTGCCGTAGTAGGCCATGATCAACAACGGTACGACCGCGAACCAGGGCCAGGCCATCAGGACGCTCGACGTGAAGAACCAGCGCCCGTACAGAGCCTGCAGGAACAGCAGCGGCGCCACGCCGAACGACACGGCGGCCGCCACGCACACCGGAAGAACCTTGCCGATGCGCGTGGCTGTGCGCGCCGCCTCGCCCTGACGGTCGGCGCCCGGACGGCGCAGCCACACGGCCAGCACGGCGCCGCCCACCAGTGCGTTCATCGCCACCAGATGCAGCGTGAAGGTCAGCAGCAGCAGAGCCTGCAGCAGGGGTGCCGGCGCAGGCAGAGGCAGAGCGTCGGGCGCCGGGATGAACGGAAGGACCGGGCTGATCATGGTGTCGCGCCTTTCGCGATGGCGGCGCCGCCGCCGGCCGGGGTCGCCGCCAGTTCGGCCAGATAATCCAGCAGGCGTTCGCGCTGGGCCTCGTCGGCCGAGTAGGGAGGCATCTCGTCGGTCAGGTCCTGGATCGAGTCGACCAGGGCGGCCAGATCGTCGCGCGACTGCCCGGCCAGGCTGTCGCGCAGCGGGCGATAGCCGTCGGTCGTGTGGCACAGGCCGCACGACACGTCCCACGCCTGCCGGCGTGCCTGCGTTGCCCCGGTCGGCACCGGGGACTCCGTCGAGCGGCGCGTCGCCAGCCAGGCGGCCAGGGCGCCGGTCTCCGCGGGGTTGCCGTGCCAGGCCGGCATGCGCCCGCGCAGGACCGCTAGCCGCGGCAGGATCCCGGCGATCGTGGCTTCGTCGGCCAGGGTCAACCAGCGGCGAAGGCCGTTGTAGCCGTCCATGGTGTGGCAGGGTGCGCAGTGGTTGCGGTAGAGCTCGCCGCCGAGCCGGACCGGATCCCCGGCGGTGATCGCCGCGGGATCCACCCAGGACGTGTGGGCGAGCAGGCCCTCCGCCGCCACCAGCGGTTCGTCCGCGACGCGCAGGCCGGTGCTGTACATGTAGCCGTGGATCGTGAACGGCTTGCGCCCGGCCTCACGCGCCCATTCGGCGGTCGCGAACACCAGCAACGCCGCGGCCACCAGCGGCACGGCTCCGACAACGCGCCAGCGTCGTGGCTGCAGCAATGGCCACAGCGAGAGCAGAGCCAGCGCGGCCGTGCCCAGCACCAGCCAGCGGGTCACCACCGGCAGGATCGGCAGCGCGCCCAGCATCGCCTCGCTCCAGCCGGGGAAGGCCGCCCGGTACCAGAGCCCGGACGCGGCCCCGGCCAGCGTGGCGACGAGCACCCAGGCGGCGTTGTACCGCACGCACCAGGCGCGCAGCGGCGTCCGGGGCAGGAAGGCGGCCGTCACCAGCGCGAACAGTCCGGCCTGCACGAGCGAGAACGCGGTGCGCGCCACCAGTGACGGGAAGTAGGTCGGGTTGAAGAAGCCGGTCCAGAAATCATGGCCCTGCAGCCAGCCGCCCGGCGTCAGCATGAACGTGACGATGCCGTTGATGATCGCCAGACTGGCCCAGGCGGCCACGAAGTAGATCCAGCCGACGATCGCGTGCGTCCGGGCGTCCAACCGGTCCCAGCCGTACCAGTAGACCATCGCCGCGGCGATCTCGACCACGAAGAAAGTCCACTCCATGGCCCAGCCCCACAGGTAGGCGTGGATCAGGGCAGAGACGGCGGACGGCGACACCAGCGCGATCGTGAACCAGATGCCCACGCCCGAGATGGCGCCGAACACGAGCGTCACCAGCAGGAAGACGCGGCTGTGCATGCGCACGACAGCCAGCAGTCCGTCGTCGCCGGTTCTCCGCGCATGTCGTTCGGTGATGACCAGCCACAAGCCGCCGCCCACGGCGAAATGCGACACGAACACGTGCAGGATGGAGACGATGGCGATCAGCACGCCGCCGCCCATCGGCAGTTCCCAGACCGGATAGTTCATGGAGCCTCCCGCATCATGATCGCCCGACGATACGTCTCTTGGCTCGGCGGTCCGCGCCGACGTTCAGGACATTTATAGGGCGCGCGCCGGCTCAATTCAATGGTCGGCGCAGCGCGGACGCGGCGGCCGTTCCGAGCGGATATCCCTTGGGCTAACTGTGGTTTGCTCATTTTGACAATGAGGACGGCAGCCAGGAATGGACCGCGCGCGCGCCGCGGCAGCGGAACAAAGGCCGTCTGCGGCGTGGGAAATAGGCTTGACACTCATGTAAGGATTCGGACAAACTGCCTTCACGCTTCACGCGCAGACCGATTCCGCCGCCGCAGCCGACCTTCCGGGCCGCGGACCCCGCACCGGGCAACCGAAGGAGACCGTCATGAAACGTCCCCTCGTGACCGCTTTGTCCATCCTCGTCCTGGCGCTCTCGTTGCCCCTGGGCGCCCTGGCCTCCGAATTCAAGCTCGTCGTGCCCCTGCCGTTGACCGGCAAGGTGGCGAAGTTCGGCGAGATCATGAAGAAGTCGTTCGAGATGGCGGCCGAAGAGATCAACGCTTCCGGCGGCATCAAGGGCTCGACGCTCGTGCTGGGCTTCGAGGATTCCGCCGGCAAGCCGGAGACCGCGCGCGCCATCGTCGAGAAGCTGATCGAGGGCGGTCAGCCGGTCATCGTCGGCGAGTACACGTCGGCCTGTGCGAAGGCCGTCGCGGCCGTGGCCGAGGAGCGCAAGACGCCGTATCTGGTCGTCGCCAGCGCCGATGACGCCATCACGCAGCAGACCTACCGTTACGTGTTCCGCCAGAACCAGGTCAACGCGCACTACGCCGACGCCTTCGTCAGCTTCATGGGCGAAGTCGTCAAGCCCAAGACCATCGCGATCCTCTACGAGACCACGGCCTTCGGCACTTCCGGCGCCGACGCCATGGAGAAGGATGCCCTGAAGCTGGGCATCAAGGTCGTGTTGAAGGAGAAGTACGAAGCCGGCGCGCCCGACTTCAAGCCCATCCTGTCCAAGGTCAAGTCGCTGCAGCCGGACGTCGTCTACATGGTGTCCTACGTCATGGACGCCTCGCTGCTGATGAAGCAGATCATGGAGCTGCGCCTCGAGGCCAAGCTGTTCGCCGGCGGCGCCGCCGGTTTCGCCATTCCCGAGTTCGTCGGCAACGCCAAGGAAGCGGCCGAGTACGTGATCAGCGCCACGCTGTGGACGCCCAAGCTCAGCTACCCGGGCGCGCAGGCCTATGCCGAGAAGTACAAGACGAAGTACGGCGACTACCCGTCGTACCACGGCGCTTCGGCCTACGCTTCGCTGTTCGTGCTGAAGGAAGCCATGACCGGCGCCAAGGACTGGTCGACCGAGGGCATCCGCGACGGCATGAAGGCCGTGGACATGCAGACGGCGTTCGGCCCGGTGAAATTCGAGGACAAGGAAGGCTACCAGAACCAGAACTTCGTCGGCACGCTCGCCATCCAGGTGCAGAAGGGCGAGTTCGAGACGATCTGGCCGAAGGACCAGGCCAGCGCTCCCTTCGTCTTCCCCGTGCCGACCTGGCGCGAGCGGCGATAGCACGACACCGATAGCGCCGCCGCCTCCCGCCGTGCCGGGGGGCGGCGGCCGGTCGTTCCTGACCCTGGCCGGGATGGCGACATGAGTGCCGCGAAAATCGAAGTCCTGCTGCAGACGCTGATCTCCGGGCTGTTGCTCGGCGGCCTGTACGCCCTCATCGGGCTGGGCATGACGATCATCATGGGCGTCATGAAGATCATCAACCTGGCCCACGGTGAACTGATGATGGTCGGCATGTATGTCGCCTATCTCCTTTTCGCCTGGGCGCACATCGATCCCTACCTGTCCATCCTGGTGGCGGTGCCGCTGCTGTTCTTCCTGGGTGTGGCGCTGCAGAAGTACCTGGTCAACCCGGTGCTGAAGGTCGACGCCATCCTGCCGGAGAACCAGGTCATTCTGACCGTCGGCATCGGCATGGTGCTGGCCAACCTGGCGACGATCATCTTCAAGTCCGACTACCGCACGACGCCGGTCGACTATGCAACCAAGGCCTGGTACCTGACGGACCTGTGGAAGGACTCTCCGATCGAACTCTCGCTCTCGTTCCCGTGGACGGTGTCGTTCCTGTTCGCGGTGGGCATCACCGCGGCGCTGTGGTTCTTCCTGTCACGCACGGACATGGGCAAGTCGATCCGCGCCACGGCGCAGGACAAGGACGCCGCGATGCTCATGGGCGTCAACGTCGAGCGCATGCGCGTCTTCACGTTCGGGCTGGGGTCGGCGCTGGTGGGGGCGGCCGGATGCCTGTTCCTGCCGATCTACTACCTGTATCCGGACGTTGGCGGCCAGTTCACCCTGACCGGCTTTGTGATCACCATCCTGGGCGGTCTGGGGTCGACCGTGGGCGCCATCATCGGCGGCCTGATTCTCGGCGTGTTCGAGTCGCTGACGGCCACCTACGTGGGGATGGGCTGGGCGCCGGTCGGCCGCTTCGTGGTGTTCATGCTCGTCCTGGTCTTCGTGCCCGGGGGCGTTGCCTCGCTGCTGCGCAGGCGCAGATTCGGCAAATGAGGTTCGGCAAATGAGGTTTGTCCCGTGACCTACCGGAAACCCCTGCTCATCCTGGCGCTGCTGGCCGTGCTGCCGCTCATTCGGGCGGTGCCCGGCGTCAACGCCAACTACTGGCTCCACAACTTCATCCTGGTCGTGATGTGGACGATCATCGGCATGTCGTGGAACCTGCTGTCCGGGTACTGCGGACAGGTTTCGTTCGGACACGCGGCGTTCTTCGGCATCGGCGCCTACACGTCCGGCCTGCTGTACGTCAAGTTCGGCCTTTCGGCCTGGTGGGGCATGCTGGCCTCGATCCCGGTCGTGGGCGCGGCGGCCCTGCTCATCGGTTTCGTCTGCCTGCGATTGCGAGGGCCGTTCTTCGCCCTGGCCACCATCGCCGTCGGGGTCATTCTCCGCATCGTCGCCGAGAACCTGACCGGGTTCACCGGCGGCGACATGGGCATCATGATCCGCGAGCGCACCTGGGTCGAGAAGACCTGGTACTACTACATCATCCTGGCGCTGGCCGCGGGCACCTTCTGGTTCGTCGACCGGATCATCGCTTCGAAACTGGGCTATTATTTCGTGGCCATCCGGGAGGACCAGGATGCCGCGGAGTCGCTGGGCATCGATACCACCCGCTACAAGACGATCGCGCTGGTGCTCAGCGCCGTGCTGTGCGGGTTCGCGGGCGCCTTCTACACGAACTACATGGGCTATATCGACCCCAAGGTCGTGTTCGCCCTGCACGACATCTCCGTCATGGCCATCATGGTGGTCATGGTCGGCGGCGTCGCCACGCGCTGGGGACCGGTCCTGGGCGCGGTGATCATGATCCTGATGGCGGAGATCATCCGCACCATCCCGAAGGTCGGCACCGCGCACCACACGCTGTTCGGCGTCCTGCTGATCGTCGTCATCATCTTCCTGCCCAACGGCGTGGTCGGGGACGCGGCCAAGCTGCGGCGCCTGCTGCGCCCGGGGAGGTCGGCATGAGCGCGCTGCTGGAAGTCAAAGGCGTCTCGAGGTTCTTCGGCGGCCTGGCGGCCCTGACGGACGTCGATTTCACGGTGGGCAAGGGCGAGGTGCTGGGCCTGATCGGCCCCAACGGCGCCGGCAAGACCACGATGTTCAACGTCGTGAACGGCTTCTATGCACCTTCGCGCGGCGAGGTCGTTTTCAAGGGCGAGCGCATTTCCGGCCTGAAGCCCTACCAGATCTGCGGACGCGGGCTGGCGCGCACGTTCCAGGTCGTCAAGCCGCTGCAGCGCATGACGACGCTGGACAACGTGGTCTGCTCGGCCTTCCTGCGAGCGCCCAACCGTGCGGCGGCCGTGGCGAACGCGGAAGAGATCCTGAAGTTCACGAACCTCTGGGACGTGCGCGACACGGTTTCCAAGCGGTTGCCGCTGGGCCTGCGCAAGCGTCTCGAGATCGCCCGTGCGCTGGCCACGGAGCCCGATATGCTGCTGCTTGATGAAGCCTGCGCGGGACTGAATCCGTCCGAGCTCGAGGAGTCGATCGGCATCATCCGCCGGATCAAGGAGCGCGGGATCACGATCATGATCATCGAGCACCACATGAAGGTGATCATGTCGATTTCCGACCGCATCGTCGTCCTGACCTACGGCCAGAAGCTGGCTGACGGCAGCCCGGCCGAGATCAGCGCCAATCCGGAAGTCATCAAGGCCTATCTCGGGGAGGGCGACGACTGATGAGCGCCGCAGCTGCATCCGGCGCCGCCAGCGGCGGCGCGCCCCTGCTCGAGGTCCGCGGCATCGACGTCTACTACGGCGACGTACAGGTGCTGTGGGACCTGACCTTCTCGGTGGGCAAGGCCGAGATCGTGGCCCTGATCGGCGCCAACGGCGCGGGCAAATCGACCACGCTCAAGACCATTTCCGGGATCCTGCGCCCGCGTCGCGGCGAAATCCTCTACGGCGGCGAGTCCCTGACGAGCATCGAACCCTACGATCTCGTGGAGCGGGGGCTGGTGCACGTGCCGGAGGCCCGGCGTCTGTTCGTGGAAATGAGCGTCGAGGAGAACCTGGATCTGGGCGCGCTGCGAGGCGAGGCCCGCAAGCGCCGCAGTCAGACGAAGGAAGAGGTTTTCGACCTGTTCCCGCGGCTGAGGGAGCGCCGGCGCCAGGCTTCCGGCACGCTTTCGGGCGGCGAACAGCAGATGGTCGCCATCGCCCGCGGGCTGATGGGGCTGCCGAAGCTGATGATGTTCGACGAGCCGTCGCTGGGTCTGGCACCCATCCTGGTTCAGGAAATTTTCAACGTCGTCAAGCGGATCCGCGACGAGGGCACCACCGTCCTGCTGGTCGAGCAGAACGTGCGGCAGACCCTGGCCATCGCCGACCGCGCCTATGTGCTGGAAACCGGCCGTGTGGAGATGGAGGGCAGCGGGCAGGACCTGCTGCGCGACCCGCACGTGAAGGCCGCCTATCTGGGACTGTAGCCGGACCGGCTCCCGTGCCGAGCTGGAACAGGGGAGGAAGTCATGTTCGTCGCGGACTGGATGACGCGTCAGGTGATCACGGTGGAGCCCCACGAGAGCGTGCTGCACGCCATGCACCTCATGCGGGACCGGGGCATCAAGCATCTGCCGGTGGTCCACGGCGGCAAGCTGGTGGGCGTGATTTCGGACCGGGACATCAAGGCCTATTGCCCGTCGAAGGCGACGGCCCTGGATGTCTACGAGATCAACTACCTGCTGTCCAAGGCGACCGTGCAGGAGGCGATGCACAAGCGCGTGGTGAGCATCGCGCCGGACGCCGCGGTCGAACAGGCGGCCATGGTCATGCTGGACGAGAACATCGGCTGCCTGCCGGTGGTGGCCGGCGAGACGCTGGCCGGCATCATCTCGGACCGCGACATCTACCGGGCGCTGGTCGACATCTCCGGCGTTCGGCACGGCGGACACCGCATCTGCGTGGTGATCGCCGACCGCCCCGGCTCGGTGAAGGATGTCGCCGACATCATCCGCAAGCACGGTTTCCACATGCGCGGCATCATGACCTCGTACGAGGGTATGGCCGAGGGCTCGCGCCGCGCCGTGATCCGCACGACGAACGAGGGCGACTTCGCCCCGCTGCGCGCCGAACTGGAGAAGCTGTACGGGGGCGCAACCATCAGTTGAGGTTCCGGGCGCCGTGATCGAAAAAGGGCCGCCGTCCTGCGCGACGGCGGCCCGTATCGTCTTCGATCTCGGTGGTCAGCGGTAGCCCGCCTTGATATCTCCCCACGACGAGATCTCATCGCCCACCACGGCGCCCATGCCGACCGCATCGAGATAGGCAAAATGAAGATTCGCGTTCTGCAGGCAGCGGAAGCGCAGCGTGGCGCTGGTGTCGTCGGCCAGGAAAACGAAGGCCTTCTCCGCGTAGGTGATCACGCCGGAATGGTTCACGTGGGAGAAGATCTGCGACTGCGCGTCGGCGTCGACGACGATCTCGCAGGTGCCGTCGCGGCCCGAGGCCTGGAGCGTGCCGAGTTGGAAAGTGATCGTGTACGCCTCGCCGGGGATGGTCGCGAACGTCTGCTGGATGCCGCCGGCGGACCAGACGTAGGTGGCGAGGTCCACCACGTGCAGCCCGTCGGGCGCCGGAGCGCCGCCGCTCGTGCCCAGGACCCACTCGACCCCGTAGTCGGTGGTTTCCCAGCCGGGAATGGTGGACAGTCCGCCGGCGACCAGGGCCCAGCTCACGGTCCCGGTTGCCGGTTCGAAGGAGCCGTTGACGATCTGCGCCGAGGCCGGCAACGCGCCGGTCAGACAGGCCAGGCACATCGCGGCGATCACCATATTGCGCATCAGATTCCCCTCAGGTTGCGGGTAAAAACCGAGTGAAATGGTATCATAATGTCATCATAAGTCAACAGCTGTCCTGCGATGCGGCGCGCGGTGCTGAATAATTCGCTCTGGCCTGCCAACCTTCAGGGCCTGGCCGTCGTCTTGATGGCTGATGCACGTTCACCGTCCGCCATCGATTCCCGGAAAGGCCCGTCCGCATGCCATCCGAACGCATCCACCCGGGACCCGTCGGCGAAAGGCCGGACCAGCCGGCCACCGACGCCGTCCTGGCTGAGCGGGCGGCCGCCGGCGATCGCCGGGCCTTCGAGCAGATCTACCGGCGGCACACCGCGCGCGTCCATGGGCTTTGCCTGCGCCTGACCTGTGACCGTGAACGGGCCGAGATCCTGACCCAGGACACGTTCGTCAAAGCCTGGCTGGCGCTGGGCGGCTACAGCGGCACGTCGCCTCTGGGGGCCTGGCTCGGGCGCATCGCCGTCAACCACTGGCGCGACCAGTGGCGGGCCGACCGCCGCGCACGCCGGTGGCTGGTCGAGACGGGCGACGACGGCAGCCTCGAGCGGATCGCGGCGCCGGGCCGCGGCAGCGGAGCCGCCGCCAGCGACGCGAGCATCCTGCCCCTGCTGGCGGCGATGGATCTGGAGCGTGCGGTGGCGAAGCTGCCGGACGGCGCCCGCACGGTCTTCGTGCTGCACGGGATCGAAGGTTACCCGCAGGACGAGGTCGCCGCTCTGCTGGGCGTCAGCGAGGGCACGATCAAGAGTCAGATGCACCGGGCGCGCGCGCTGCTGCGCGCCATGTTCACCGAGCCCCGGAGGGTCCACCATGAAGCCTGAACGGCCTGCAACGCCCGCCGGCGATGCCTTCTCGCGGCAACTGGCCGGCCTGTCGGCCCAGCTGCGGGACGAGGGCGTGCCGCCGGCGCGGGATCTCTGGCCCGACCTTGAACGGGCCCTGGACCGGGCCGCGGCCGGAGGGTTCGCGTCGGCAGCCGCCCGGCGGCGTCCGGTGTTCGGCGGACGATGGGCGTCAGCGGCCCTGGCGGCCTCCGTGCTGCTGGTGGTGGGGCTGGGCGTGCTCGGCCGCGGCGCCGCGCCGGGCTCCGCTCCGGGTGGCCCCCTGGCCGTTCAGACCTCGCCGGCGTCCGTGACCGGCCCCTCGGAGATGCGACTGGCCCTGCGCGCCGTGGATGTGGCGCTGGCCGACCTGCAGACCGCGCTCGAGCGGTCGCCCAACGACCCCGATCTGTCCCGACTGGTCCTGATGATCCACCACTCGCGCGGCCGATTGCTCCGCCAGCAGGCGGAAGACGGCGTCCGGCACGCATTCCACGGCCGGAACTGAAACGCGCCCAACCGAAGGAGTTCGAACATGAACACGCTGATGAACGCCATCCGGCCGCGCCGGACCCTGATCCCGGCGGCGGTTCTCTGCCTGACCCTGGCGGGTTCGGCGCCGGCCGCCACCCGCCCGGTCGAGCACCAGGGCGCCATGCCGGCCGACGGCCGCGTCGAAGTCGAGAACATCGCCGGCTCGATCAAGGTCGTGGGCTGGGACCAGGCCCAGATCCGCGTGACCGGCACGCTGGGCGAGAGCGTCGAGAAGCTGGAATTCTCCGCGGGCGAACGCAGCCAGGTCATCGTGCACTACAAGGACAACCACCGCAGCGAGAAGAAGTCCGACAAGGACGTCTTCAAGGGCGCCGACGGCGCCGACCTGACCATCCAGGTGCCCCGCGGCTGTCGCCTGGACATCGATGTGGTGGCCGCCGACGTGGATGTGGCGGACCTGAACGGCGTGATCGCCGTCAATTCGGTCAGCGGCGAGGTCGATGTGCGCGGCGCCTGCCGTGAACTCGAGGTGCAGAGTGTCAGTGGTGACGTCGAGATCGACGGCGCCGGTTCGCGGACGGAAGTCGGCACTGTTTCCGGTTCGCTGACCGTGCGCTGCGACGATGCCGATCTCGAAGTCGAAACCGTGACCGGCGATGCGCACGTCGACTGCGCCAGCCTGCGCAGCCTGTCTGTCAACACGGTCAACGGTTCGGTCACCATGTCCGGCCGCCCGGCGGCCGGAGCGTCCATCGAGGCCGAGTCCATCAACGGCAGCCTGACCCTGAACGTGCCCGCCGACGTCAGCGCCTCGTTCGAGGTCACGACCTTCAACGGCGCGATCGAGAACGCCTTCGGCCAGATGCCCGAACGCGCCGACAAGTACGTGCCGGGACAGGAACTGAAGTTCACCAACGGCGGAGGCGCCGCCGACATCCAATTGAACAGCCTCAACGGCAGGATCGTGATCGGCAGGAAGTAGGCGGCGACGCCGGGCCTGTCACCGACGCGCGAGAGAGCGGATTCTCCGTTCTCCCGCGCGTCCTTCTTCTAGAAGGAGACGTCGCGTCCCGCGTTCTGTTCCTCCAGCCAGGCCTGCAACGGGGCGAAGTACTCCAGCAGCGCGGCGCTGGACAGATCCTCGCCCGTCGCTTCGCGCATCACCTGGTTCCCGTCGCGCGTGGCGCCCAGACGCAGGATGGAGTCGAGATACATCCCGGTCTCGCGGCTGCCGTAGTAGTTGGCGGCGTGGACGTCCTGGTGAAGGATCTCACGGCAGATGTAGCGGTGAAGCTGATGCAGGATGACCTCGCTCAGCGCGTAGTCGTAGTACTGCGCCGGGTCGTCGATGACATGCGTCTTGGTGGCGGCGTCGCACCACTCCTCGCCGCGCGGCGTGGGCGGTTCCAGGCCCTGGTAGCGGGCCGTGTACTCCCACCAGCGGGTGTTGTAGAGATGGCGCGGCAGGTCCTTCTCGTACAGGTCGTATTCCCAGTGTGTCATCGTGCCGCAGGCGAACGGCAGGAAGACGATCGGGCCGGTCAGGGCCTGGTTCAGCAGCCAGCGGATCTCGTCGGGTGCCCTGGTCGCCTCGAGCAGGCCGACCTGCTGGAGGTAGGGGACCTGGCCGGCGGCCAGTTCGATCAGGGTGCCGATGCCTTCGTGGAAGGCGCGGTTGGCGCCCTCGCGCAGGATGGGCGGAACCTCGGGTCGGCTGTAGGCCAGGTAGTAGTACACGTGCCCGAGCTCGTGGTGCGTGGTGCTGAACCAGTCGAAGTCCGCCTTGACGCTCATCAGGGCGCGCACGTCCTGGTCCAGATCCACGTGCCAGGCCGAGGCGTGCGTGTTCTTGCGGCGCACGGCGTCCGGCGGCAGTTCGTACAGGTCGCTGTGCGCCCAGAAATCCGGCGGCAGGTTCGGGAAGCCCATCGAAACGTAGAAGCGTTCGGCCTGGTCGATCAGCCAGCTCGGCTGGGAGTTGCGCAACATGCCGTCCATGTCGATGTCCTCGACGACGCCCGGCCAGGCCTGGCCGTAGCGGTTGTCCAGCCAGTGCGCGGGGATGCGCGTGGGCACCGGCACTCCGTACCGCTGGGCCAGTTCGTGTTTGACCCAGCAGTGCAGCTGCTCGTAAAGCGGCATGATGCCGACGACCAGCTCGTCCATCAACGCCACCATCTCGCCCGCGCTCAGTCCGTAGTTGTCGGTCTGCAGTCCGAAGTAGGACGAGTAGCCCATCTCGCGGGCCACGCCGTTGCGCAGCCCCTGCAGGTCCACCAGCAGGTCCTTCAGGCGGGCGCCCACGT
>JFJP01015712.1_pt1 | contig 24758 bp, 39 predicted proteins | sample 431651 | NCBI WGS metagenome assembly JFJP01 (sample SAMN02602958, study PRJNA72255) | Microbial mat metagenome, whole genome shotgun sequencing project. | biome: fresh water; feature: sink hole; material: water; isolation source: purple microbial (photo- and chemosynthetic) mats found in...
AATTGGTACATATTCTGGTTGGTGGCATACCGGGGAAAAAATAATAATTTATAAATATGAAGTAATCACTTCTGAACCCGCGCCTAGAGTTACTCCTTCAAATCAATCACCTTGTGGTAACAATGAATCACAATTACCACCTCCGGATAATAGTGTTTTGTTACCACCGACAACACCGCCAAAAGGAAGCGTGAGACTTCCTAATCCGCCTCAAAAGGAAGATGACAAAATGGATTGCTGCTGTAAAGAAATAAAAGAAATTCACAAATATCTTGGTATCGCTACACTCAAAAAAGAAAAATTCAAAATATCAAAACAATTGCTTACACCCGGCGGTACAGATACAGAAGACTGTGAGGACTATTATCAAATCACTCAAAACCTGTTTAGAATGCTAGCTAATGGGCTGATAATTAACCCGACTGCCAAGCCACTAGGCAAGCAATGGCAATCAATCAATGCCACCGCTTGGGCTGCCGATATGTATGAGATGCAAGCAGAGTCAATGTCCGATGGAAACAGTGGGCAAAAGTTTCAAATATCAGCTATCATGCAATTAGTGCAGCTATTGTCGATCGCGGCAGAGACTACTAGAAAGGTGGAATTCATAGCCGATGCCATCGGTATTGAGCCAGATTTGAAGGCGGAAGAAATACCAGCCTGTTTTACTATTTATGAAGGGCATCAAGGATTTGAGAAAAAAACACCCAAAAAAATTGATATAACAAAGGCAAAAACCGATGATGAAGTAGAAGCTATTTTAGCTAAAATGTTGAAACCTTCTAAAATTCCAGGTATTAAATGGGTGTTTAACCCCAACTCGATCTCTATCTCGGCAGCGTTAAGGGGAAGCAAAAATGGCAATTGACTTAAAGAAGAAAGAAGGCGGATCTAAACAAATCATCAAATTAGAATTTGAGAGAAAGAGGGAGACATTATTGAGAGAGAAGCAATTAGATAACATTGTTGAGCAAAAAATTAACGGGACTTACATAGGACCGGGAAAAGAATACTGTGACATGAAGCCATTTATCGCTCGGACTAGAAAGAAGCGAAAATATTTAAAAGACCGTAACCTAATCAAGTGAAAACTGCTAAGTTGTGGGTTCAAATCCCACCATCGGCTGATTTAGTATTTACACTAAAAAACCTCTGATGCTGTTGACTTATCAGAGGTTTTTTTAGTGCCGGTCTTCTGCGCATCTCTCGGTTTGCCGATCACCGTCGGAGACCCGTGCGCGGGGGCAACTTCACTGCATCTCGTTATTTGCCACGATTACTGCCATATAGGGGATGCTCACCGTTACTTTTCAAGTCTATATCATTCCTGCCTCGATCGCCAAAAAGCCACATAAACTTAATAAATAGAAGGGGTATAATGCCAGACCTCCCATTTTTTGCTTTCAGGATGCTGACAAAAGATATTAAAAGCTAAATCTTCGACATCCGCCTTCCCTGGAAAAACTTCATAATTCAATCCTTTGCATTTCCAAATAAATTCTCCACCTTCACCCTCATGAGCGTATTCATCAGCATAAGCTTCCCATTCCTGTGTTGGGTACGATTTAATGCTTGCCACAACCAAACCTTTAAGTTTGGATTGTAAACTGGAGTCGATTCTATCGCGATTGTCAATCCACCATTTGGCTTGAATTAAACCAGGTTCGTGCGATTCTAGAATGCATTGAATCATTTCCAATTCTGCCAGTTTTTGCATCTTGAAGATTTTAGTAATTGCTTTTCCCCTAATGCTTTCAGCCCAAGCAATCTGCTTTTCGGAGCCCTCTAGTTCAGGCAATTTCAGCCCGTTGGCTTTGGGCTTGTCAATCTCAGTTCCTTCACCATTCTCGACTTTAAGCCAATAACGGTTAGTCCGGCGAGAACCAAACTGGGCATCTTGAACTTCATAAACGCCATCTTCTAATTCAAAAGTAAGTTTTTGTGCCGATATACCGTGAGAATCTTGTGAAGTAGCGGAAAGAAATGTGTCGCCCTGCCTGACCCATCCACACTTGCCACGAGCAGGCATATTTGAGATAATCAATCGAAATTTATTGGTTGTAATATTACTCACTTTAATTACCTTCTTACTAACAAACCGAGCGCCAAGCTTGCGGGCCACAATAAACAGCACATTAGCCCACTCTTCAATTCGGACGATCGCTGATTCTGCAATACCCAAGTGTTGCGCGATTATTGCCGTGTTCATCGTTTTATCCCTTCGCTTGATTAATTCCATCATATAATGCTATATTTGATTTGTCAAGTAAGAAATCAAAATAAATGACAAATAGTTCAGAACCTATATGCGGCAAGCATCGTGGCGGAGGCAGGCGCAGGAATTCTGGCAGAAAGCCAATGCCACCAAATAAAAAGCCAACAAATATAGATGGGTATGTCGCGTCTGAAATTGTAGAGGGATTTCGAGAGTTAGTTCCGGCGGCGGCAGACCGAAACAGACTCTACGCACAGTGGATGCGGGTATATATAGTCGCTGGCGGTGAGAGCGATCGCCTTTTGTCGCAATCCCCGCTAGCGACAGAATTGCTGGTATACCTCGAGGTGGCAGGCGCACCAGAGGATTTACGCGATCGACTGGAATCCTTGATAGTACAGAGGGCCTCTGATGAGGCAAAACTGGAGCAAGGAGTGAAGGTCGGGGACTCCTGGATTTTCTAGAAATTTATTAAATAAAAAAAAATATCCCGCTAAGAACAAAACTTAGCGGGATATTGCTTGGAGGTTGTCAACTTCAGGAAGAAAAAGGCGAGTGCTCATCGCAGAGACTGTTGGCTCGCGGTTTAGTTGTTGCTAATTTTGTCGGGAACCTCCACTGGTGCAGTCACGTTACTGAGGAAACAATTAAACCGCCCATCGCCGACTGGATGATAGATTTTATCACTTTCCCAGAGACACCCGCGAAACATCAAAATGGCCAAGGTGTAACCGATTTCTTTCTTCGTTCCCGTCAGCATCATGCTTGAGATTTGTCTGCGTTCTTTTGTCATTTTTCCCTCCGAGTAGTTGTTCGTTTCCTGTTTTTAAATCACTGATAACACAGTAGCGCTCGGCTGTACATCAGTGATTTATTCCTAATTAATCGAACTGCTGAGTGGTAGCAAATTAATGGTGACAGAAATTGCAAAATGTGACGTGGCGATCAGGTATAGGTAATTGGTGGGCTGGATGAGCGAGGCGCGACCTCGCTAATGCGCTCTAGCGATTAGTTTAAATCTTCATATTTAGATAATTACAGAACGGTACTGATTACGAGCCGCTTCGTATCGCTTATCACTCCCTGATTTGGAGATTCCCCAGATTGCTTGAATTGTATTATTCTGCGACATCCCCTTGCGCTTGCAAGCTACAATCACCGATCGCACTTCAGGAGAAAGTGGTGCCATTGGATCGGCAAATTGCCACCCAGCCGGGATAGGGTCAAATCCGGTGGAATCAAGGTGCAGCAAGGGTTCTAGGTGGTGGATACCAGGGGGGAGCATGGGTGGATTCGAGGTGGAGGTAGGTGGATTCTCCACCCCAAAATTCATCACTTTCGACGATATCAAAGGAACCAAAACCTCGCGCCATTCTCGCGATGAATCAAGCTTGAGGCGGGCCTTTCCAGTAGCCCTAGGCTGACTTGATTTGCTTAAATCGACTTCGGCCAAAAATTCAGCCTGAAGCATCTTCTGTACCAGATTACCCAAACCTGAAATCCCAAACAAACAAGATTGAGTGTTGTTGTGTGCAGCGAAAGTCACAGGCATTTCCTGCTTGCGAGATTTGGTTACAGCAAGTCTGGCGAACTCTTTCAAGAGCTCCTCATCCTTAATAAAGTCGCCATAAGTGGTGCACTCATCGCAGATTAAAGCAATCGCCTTGCCCTCATCCCATAAGCGCTTTCTCCACTCTTCTTCGGAGATTTCGGATTTGGCAAACTCCACATATCGGATTTTTAATTCCCTTAGATACCAGCGAATTTGAGCCTCTATTTCCCCCCATAAATGATAGCTCTCTAATCCCCGCCACTCAGAGCGATTAGAATCCGGATCCAATACAATCACTCGATATCCTTGCTCTTTTTTACGCTGAGCCGACAGCCTCAAAAACCAGCTCTTGCCACTGCCTTGGCTTCCCCATGCCAGCCCCGTTTGGGAATCGAAAATTTCGACCCAGATACCCGTACTGGGGAGAGAAAGATTAGAATCTTTCTCGTTCATTTTGCCCTGTTTGGAAATTTCATCCAGCGTTCCAGGGGAGGCGTGGGGTAAGGCTGGTAGGTCTGGAATGTATCCTAAATCTTGCATTAAAACTTGGGTTTCGCCAAAAAGCTTGGCTTTATTCAAATCTGCTTTTACGCCGATTTCATCGGTGACGAATTGCAGATAAGCGGCCGCTTGCAACTTCTCCGCTTGTAATCGCGCGACATCCCAGATCGCCCTAATGCTAGCCTCCCAACTCTGATTTTCTTTATCCTTGCCTGCGAAATGCAGGGCTGTACCAAAGCTTGCGGCACCGACAATCGCACCGGCTAATCGCAGAATCCCTGCGCCTGGTTTATGAGATAAGACGATTTCTTCCTTACCGACTAGCCAGCAGGGCCGGATGCGATTGTTTTCGAGTACGCATTGGGTGTCAACGGGCTGGGTACCGACACCGATACCCAAGCCGACAACACCAAGCGCCAATAGTAGTAGCAGGTTAATTCGCATACTTTATGGCCAGCAAAACAGCAAAGATTGCGATCGCACCAATGCTCAGTGGCACGGTGACAGAAGCGATAAATTCACCCAAGATTTGCCATACTGACATGACCACATCCCAATCACCGCAGATCGAACCCGCAATCACAGCGATCGCGTCAAGCCAACCCAAACCTCGATCATCAAGGCAGTAGGCGGTGGTGGCGAGGCGCAATAGAATAGAAGCTACCCCCAGGACCGGAACCAAGCGACCGACCAGCGTAACCACCAGTGCGCCGCTACAAAACACACCCGCCCTCGCAGCGTCGATCGTCACATCTGAAAAAATTTCTCGACCTTTTCTTGGTGGTTGAATTGGGGGATTATATCCCAATTCGTTAAAATCAAAGGCAGGAGAGGAGTAGATTGGTACCAAAGTATCCATCATTTTTTTCCAAATAAATTACTAAAAAAACCACCTATTTTCGACACAGAGGTAGACACATTGCCAACAGGTTCGCCTCTCCAATAGGCTTCTTTTTGAGAGCTTTGGAGAGCAAGTTGCTTGTCCAGGCTTGCGGTCAGCGAAGCCTGCCGTTCATAAGCCACTCCTTTTTCGGCATACTTTGCGGTAATAAGCGACGATTTGATTCCGTATTTCTTCAAAATCAGAGCAAGCTCTGACTGCGCTTCGACTGTTTTTATGCCGATCTTGGCCGTACTTTCGGCATTAATTACACTTAAGTCAAGGCTCAAACTTTCCCTCTCAAAAGCTAGTGCAGCCTCATGTTTTCCGGCTGCACGTAGACCATTGGCAATGAACCTGACAATAGCTTCATTTGTAGTGAAGCCGTGTTTAATAGCTTCTAAGGCCAAAGCCTCTATTTCCTTCTGGCAATCTTCAATAATTGCTAGATTTTTGACGTGAATCTTAGTCTTCGCAAGCTGCTCTTTGCTTGCCTTGGCTGCCAAGGAGCCCGCCCGAACATCATCATCAGAGAGCTGTCCGATTTTGGAGTAATCTTGATTGAATAATTGCCCTATCCTCTGCGCTAGAGGATTTTGCTGAATCACTCTTGATATCATCTTTTAATCCCTCAAGCTGTTAATTTTTCCAATTACAGCAATGGCTACCGCGTCGGCCACTCCTTCATCTCGCAACTGCAATACAGCAGCCTGTAAAGCTTCTTGTGGTTTGCTTGCTACAACATTAAAAGTCCTAGTTGATCTGCATTCCCGCTGCACTTTTACTTTGAAATAAGCCATTATTCGCCCCCGATCTGCATAGCGCGTAACTGTGCCAACACTTCGTTTTGAGCTTTTTGCTCAGCTTGAAAGATTGCCAAGGCATTCGCAGCGCCCCGGTTGTGGGCGGTGGTAATTCTGGCAGTATTTAAGTCAGCGTCCCTTTGTTGAGCGGCCTGATTCTCAATTGCGATTTGAGCCAAAACCTGCATGACCGACTGATTCAAGGTTGCCGAATTAGTTGCAGCATTTTGTCTCAATTGGTTGATGTGTTGATCAAGTACGGGCGTGTATTCGGAGATTGTTAAAGCTCCGGCAGTCGGGGTAGGTGTCGCAGTCGATGTTTGGTCTACCAGGCATCGCAGTTGCGTAAGCTTGCCAGCATTCAGTAGCTTCGCCGCATCTAGTGCTAATTGCGAGTATTCGGTGGCTCTGGCAGCACCGCGACGCAGAATTACCAGATTTAATCCGTAGATGTCTTGGAGCTTACGAATCAATTTTTGCAAGTCAGCCTTGCTCAGCTTGAGGGCATTCATTACCGATTGGGCAGAATACCATTGTCCAATCGGTTCCTCTTTTTCTGAATCGATTGATTGAACCTCTACATCAATCACCGTCTGGGTTTCGAGTTCCATAATTAAATTGCCAGGGAGTTTGATTTGAATCGATTTAAATCGATTTGAATCGATTTAAATCGATTCCTTAAAAATATCCCCAACCAAAGATAGAATCAATTACACCGTGTAATTGATTCACAGACCCCAGCGGATTTTGAGTTCAGCGGCCCAAATCCGGTGCATTTTAGAGGGCCGGGCCGCGTCGCACATCCAGCGAGCCACGCTCGTAGTTGAGCAATTGAAGGCGATCGCAAAGTCCTGATATCTTAAATTAGGTGCAGCTTGTTGGGCTAAACGGATTAACTCCACCGGGTTGTATTCCGGGGGTTCTTCGATTACAATGTGCATAATCATCGCTCCTGATTAAAGTTGATGAGTGCCTTGGCGGGCTGATCATACCGCCAAGGCTTTTAAATTAAAAAACTAAACCTCGATTTCGTCGCCAAACACCTCTTTGATTAATTTTTGGGCTGTTGCGAACTGGGTATCATCCAGTGCAATCATGTGTGCTCGGTGCATTTGATACCCGTTTTTTCGAGCTCCTCGGTACTGGGATGATAAACATTTCCACAAGTATTTAGTAAATCGAGTAGGAACACCCACCCAATTCCATCCTGAGCCTGAGTACCGACAAATTCGATATTCGCCATCAGAGCAAAGCAGGATCTGAGGATCGCTGCTCATTGTGTCAAGTACCAGCCGAAAAGTTTCGTCAAAAATTGTTCGCTCGGAGATGTCTCTTGGCGAAAATAAGGGGTAGTGATTTGCGAGTAACTCTTCTTTAGAATCAGAGTAATCCACCCCCCAAGAATCGATCATGAAAGGGAAAGCTTTGTGGTAAAAGCACAGGTATTGGTACTTTTCATCTAAATTCCAGTCTATTTCTTTGGTCATACAATCGCGGTTGGTGGCGGTAGCGAACCGCCTAAACGCTGTTTGTGTCGTCTCCCCACTCGTTGGGGAAACTAATTGAATGGAAACGATAATTGCCCTTCATGCTCCCAATCATAGAGAGCTTTTTTTATTAATACCAGGTATTTTTCAATCAGCGGGGCGATCGAAAAATCTTTGATAATTTCTCCCTGTTCATTGAGAGGGAGATATCCTTCTTCTTCATCAAACAAATGAGGAATTTTTAATGAAAAAATTTGACCTTCGGGGAAGATGACGTTTACTTCAAATTCGTAAATCTCTCCTACATAGTAGCCTTCGCAGTTTTCTATGTGAGAAAAAATTCCATTTTCTACAATTCCGTTTTCTACTTCATCAAAGAAGTAATAGATCTCTTCGTCAACTTCTCCTACATATCTGAACTTTTCCCCGATTAAAATTGTGGCAATAGTTGCCTCTTTGTTTGTGAGTGTCATAAGTCAAGGTAGTTCATCATATAAGTTGCCGACAAGAGAGATCAAAGTAGAATAAGAAACCTGAGAGTAAACAGCGCTAGAATCTGAGCACCAAATTCTTTTGAATCCCAACCCTTTCAGACTGAGAAAGTAGCACGGTTCACCATTGAAACGTACCGGCTGATTGGTCACGACATCAGAGCCGTCGGCGGTACGGAGAGTGACATAAGTAATCCGACTTTTGCTGGGAATATTCATTGAATTTCCACGAGTAAATGACGCTCAACTGTTTGGATTTTGCCACTAGGAAAACTGACGACGTGTTCAACGTAACGCATAGATACCCGGTCTGTTTTGCCCACATACCACATAGCCACCCGACCCGTTTTTCCCGTACTTAAACATAAAATACGGGAGCCGGGTTTAATGCGGGTTTGTGGCAAGTCCAGGACTAACTGGACTGACCGCAAACTCTCGATCGTAGGTAGCTTTTTATGCTTCACCTTACTTACCCTTCACTTCCTCCGTATCAGAAGGATTTTAGTTAGTGGTTAAAACGCAATTCGACAGTTGGTAATCCCAAATCAGCCAGTGCCACTTGAAGATTTTTTCTATCAGTAGCATTGAAAATATACCGCTGATTACTCATTATCAGTCGATCGTCCGAACTATAAGCGACACTGGTACCCAGACAAAAAGATGTTGCATATATACCCTTGTCGCTTACACAATTCCAGTTAACTTCGGTCACCAAAGATAAATCAATGGTGATGCCTCCCAATGAGTTGATCAGAAACCATTTTCTATCCATGACTCACCTCAATCGTCGCTGTTACAACCTCGATATCCTCCAGATTCGCAATCAGTATTTCAGAGTAAGCCACTCTTGCTTTTTGATGATTGTCAAAAATTGTCCGAGCCTTTTGGAAAAGGCGATTACGGCGAAGGATAAATTTAGGCATTGGCAGCTCGTAGCAGATCGTCGTATCTATGATCACGAGGTCTTCAAAAATTAGCCGAATATCTCGGTGATTGATGTTTTTCATTATTTCAAGGTTCAGTAATGGACAAAGTAAAACTATGGGTATTCCCATTTGATTGAAATAAAGCTAGTGGGAAGACCTTAGAATCGTTAGAATCGCTGATCGGGATTCACTGAAAATGGGAATAAAGTCACGGTCGCGGAGGTTTGCTTCATAGGCAGTTCGGGTAGTTAGTTTGCTGGTCGCGGGCACGGTCACGGAGGTTTGCTTCATAGGCAGTTTTGTAAGTGTTTCGGTTGGATTTGAGGCTTAGGCGATCGCCAAGCAGTTTTTTTTCCAAGACTGCTATCTCTCGGTGCACCTGAGAATACTCAGGCATTTAGGCGATCGCTTTTTAGCTTGCTTCCCCCTCTGGAAGCGCCACCTTGTAGGTCTTTGGGTATATCCGAGGATATCTGAGACTACTATCTCTCAGGTTTGTGGGCGGTGCTTGTTTTGGCTTAAAATTAATATAGCTCACGTTCGTGAGTTATGTCAAGTATGTGAGTTATTTTTTTTTAAGCCGTCTGCTTATCCTTGGCGCGCTGACCTCTTGGCACTGAGTCAGATTCACGCTCGTAGTATAGAAAGTCCCCCGGCTGTAGATCAAAGAAATCACATAGCGCATTCATCACCTTGACATCGGGGACGTAGCGAGGATTGCTGAAGATCTTCAAGCAGGTGCCACTGGCTAGTCCAGTCAGCTTCTGTAATTTGTAGGCATTGATTTCGATGGGCTGTTCGTTGGGCCATCTGGCCTCGAACATATCAGAGCGCATCGCTCTTAAGATCACTGAGATACGTTGTTTCACTGTCATTTATATAAGCAACAATCCAATAATAACTCATACTCTTGACTTATGTCACAGGTGTGAGCTATATTGATTGAAGATAAAAAAACAAGCGATCGGGACTGAAATTAGACCCTCACCCCTCTCGCTAATCCCATTCTCTCAGTGATTCTGCGTAGTACGCAAAATCACCCAAAACTCAGGCCCACAGACAGATAGAGGGCTTTAGGCTCACAATCTGTCGAAGGGATTGGCAGCCGGATCGAGCATTGAGAACCTGCATCCATGCATCCATGCATGGATATATTGATGAAAATCATCCATCTACCCCGCTACCACGTCGGCCGCCAGTGGAGTCCGACAGAAATCCTCGCCATCGAGGAGACCAAACTGAACGAAAGAATTCTTAGATCGCGCGAACGATCTAAGATCGCTTGCGCCGAATCTGTAGGGGAGAAGGGCGGCGGGCGGACAAAGAAGAGGAAGGCGATCGCCAAACCGACAAAACAGAAGGGTGGTGAACGAGCGAGGAAGAGAGAAGAGAGAAGAGAGAAGATCGTCTCTCTTCTCTCTCAACCACGGACAGTCACCGACCTAATGGATCTCATCGGAGATCTAATCGCTAGGGCGACCGTGAATGATTACCTACGGGAGTTAGAGGCAGAAGGGCGAGTCTGCCGAATTCAAGTCGATTACCACATCATATTTTGGAAAAAAAATGAATTACCAGACGTTACCGGACATTGATGACAATGACCTAGAGGAACAGATGGAGGCGATCCTAATTGCCGATGCCAAGACCTGCCGCGAGATCGGCTCCCTCTTGGAAGGGATGTCCTGGCCGCAGAAAATGGCGATCGGATTGCACGCTTACTGGTTGCTGGACCAGACGCACACGCAACTCTACAAGTTAACTCCCAAGCATGGGGAGCTTCCGACAAACATAGTTGCAGCAATCGAACTTTTGACCAGGCTAAGCCCTCAGAATTTGGTCGAGGTAAGCTCCGAAATCCTCTTGGAGGATTGGGAGCTAGAAGCCTGGCCAGAAGCTGACGATGCACCATCCATCACTATTGAGTAGTTTTTGGCGATCGCGCTCCGAAGTGCGATCGCCTTTAAAGCGATCACCTTACCCACAAAATTATGAGAATAGTAGAAATCGAGTTTGGATTCACCAAGAATCTTGGCAATTATGAAAGCCAGCGCATCACCTACCGAGCAACTTTAGAGCCCTGGGAAGATCCCTCAGAAAGCCTGAACTTACTTCGCAGCAAAATTGCGGAAGAAATAGACTTACCCGATCAATGGCACAACCTCAAGCACAAATTTGCAAGGCAAACGGCGGCATTGGAAGCCGTCAATGCCCGGCTAAAAGCCATGAAGATCGAAATCCACAAAGCAGAGATGGCATGGGATAATTTCCGGGAATTCTTAGTGGGTCACGGGGTCGATCCGGTTACACTCACGATCGAAAATTTCCGTAATACCAGGAGCGAACACTCGCCAATTCCAGAAACTGAGTACGAGTATCCGCAGCAAAGCTCACTTGAGGAAGCAATGTATATGTATGAGATTAGCGTCGCTGATGATGCTGATGAAGGTGATGAAGAGCGTCACTATCAAGAATTCAATGCGGACGAGGAGTCCGATGAAGAGGAGTCCGATGAAATTGTCGGGATGTAAATGATTTGAGCAAAAAAACGAGCGCGTTCTGGACGCGCTCATCAACCACTAAAAAATGATTTTATGAGATATAGTGTAGCACATAAAGAAGAATTTCCACTGCCTGGGAAAAACCAACATGAGAGAGTTGGGCTCTCCGAAGCGATCGAAAAATATCGACTGGGGCTTTCAACAGTATCAGGCTTTATCTTTTCGCTCCTCAAAATCTACAGGGCACCAGGCATCAAATGGAAAATCCCGTTTCCTAGAGATTTCTATACTCACTTTGGAATAGCGAAATCGAGCTTTTATAAGGCACTGAATCGGCTTGAAAACTTGGGTATTGGCTTCTGCTGGCAAACTGTAGGTGGCGTGGAAATCTGGATTGAGGATGTCACACCACTAGACACGCCACTAGACACACCACTGGCGGCACCACTAGATACACCACTAGACACACCACTGGCGGTACCAATGCTAGATACACCACTAGACACACCACTGGCGGTACCAATGCTAGATACACCACTAGACACACCACTGGCGGTACCAATGCTAGATACAGCAGCCACTCCATTCCTATCCCCCTTATTAAGGGGGGAAGTGGTGCCGACACTAGATACAGAGGTAACACCCAAAAACAGACCAAAGGTCCGACTTGACAAACTGCTGGAAGGTCTAGTCACCAATTCCAGTTCGCAGCGCCACATAACGCCAGACTATTCAGCCGATATTGCCCCAGTACCTAATCCCATTCGAGAGAGTGCGATCGCCGCTATTAGAGAAAAGTTACGGGGGCGAATCAATCAATAGGTCGCCACAAATCCAACTCAACAAACCAAGAACAATATGTTGAATTTAAATAATGTCGAGGCAGAAGAGGTAATCTTGGGTGGGATTCTAATTGACCCCGGAGCTATCCAGAGAGTTGTCGAAACGCTAAAATCCGAATTCTTCTCAGTGACTGCTCACCAAAAGATTTACACCGCGTGCCTCAAAGTGCATCGCCAAGGTCGGGCAACCGACCTAATGTCAGTGACGTCACTACTGGCAGATTCTTGTATTTTAGAGTCAGTGGGGGGTCAGAGCAAACTTGCACAGCTAGTCGATCGCACGGTTTCAGCGGTCAATATTGACCAATACGTTGAGCTGATCAGAGAGAAGTGGCAGCGGCGGCAATTATTTACTGCCGGTCTGGAAATTGCAAAAATGGCTGAACAGACAGCTACTCCTCTATCGGAAAGCTTGGAAATCGCTGAAAAAACCATCCTTTCATTAGGGGATGATTCAGCAAATAATAATGGGCGGAGTCGCGCAACTTATGTCTCGGATGCGCTAAACCAAACATTTGAAATGCTGCAATCCGTACAGCAGCCGACACTGAGAACCGGAATCCGGTCCCTAGATAAGATGATTCATGGCTTAGGTCGAAAAGAGTTGATCACGATCGCCGCTAGACCAGGAATGGGGAAGACTTTATTCGGAGGGCATTTGGCATTGCAAATCGCCAGCAAACACCGGATGCCGGTGATATTCTTTTCGGCTGAGATGAGCACAGAGTCGCTCACGAAAAGATTTTTATCAACTTGCTCTGGCATTGATAGCCAGAAAATAGAGTGGGGCGAAATTGAAACAAAAAAAGAGTGGGACGCCATTTCTAACGCCGTAGGGACGTTATCGGAACTGCCGATAATCATTGATGATACAAGTGGTGTATCACAAACACCCAGTGGAATGAGGGCAGTTCTTCGAAGGGTGCAAGCAGAGCGCGGACAAATCGGATTAATCATTTTGGATTACATCCAATTACTGGGTAATCGCAGTGCGATAAACCGAGCACAAAACGTCGGCGAGATAGCCGGGGAATGTAAAGCAATCTCCAAAGAGTTTAACTGTCCATTTGTAGCTCTTGCACAGGTTAATCGTGGTGTTGAATCCAGAAACGACAAAAGGCCAATAATGTCGGACTTGAAAGATAGTGGCGATATAGAGCAAGACTCAGACGTATGCTTAGTGCTCTACAGAGATGAATACTATAATCCAAATTCCACCAATCGAGGGGAAATCGAGATCATAGTACGCAAGCAACGAAGGGGAAACCTGGGGACAGCTAAAGCAGCTTTCATTCCCGAAATTGGCATTTTTAAAGATATCGAATAGGATATCAAAAAGAATGAGAAGGTTTGCTGTCAAAACAATCAAGGATAAAGACAGTTTGCGGCTTGAATGGACTTACGAGCGCAAGCACTACACGCTATATCCGGGTTTATGTGATAGCAAATCAAACAGGGTGAAAGCCCAACAAATCGCTTTACAGATAGAGGCAGACGTAGAAAATAATTGCTACGATGCCTCTCTTGCCAAATACAAGAAAATTACCAAAGTGTTTCCTAGCCTAAGCCCTACGGAATTATTCGATATTTGGCTAGCATTCAAACGAGGTAGTTGGGATGTCGAAACATTTAAAATTAGAAATTATTTAAAAGCGGATTTAACGAACTTTTTTAAAGACACAAAAGATTGCCTAACAGAAGAGGATGTACTAAATTTTTATTGTTGGCTAATCAGTAAAAATTTAGCTGCGGAAACATTCAACAGAAAACTTGATGTATTCAACGTAGCTTGGGAATGGCTGTTAGAATCAGGCTATATTTCAGCGAATCCTTGGAGCGATTTGCCTCGCCAAAAATGCGGAAAAAAGGGAAATCCGAAACCATTTAATAAGGCAGAAATTACCAAAATTATCAGCACTTTTGAAGCCGATAAAATCTACAATCACTACGCGGCTTTTGTGAAATTCCTTTTTGGTACCGGGTGCCGCATTGGAGAAGCGATCGGTATTCGCTGGCAGGATATTGATCTGGAATCGGGCAAAATTGCGATCGCCGAGCAAATCACTAGCCATCAGCGAAAAGCAGCCAAAGCTGGCAGTGCTAGGGAATTTTATCTTTCCTCAGCCACACTCTCTCTGCTTTTGGAATTAAAGGCGATCGCAAATCCTGACGCTGATCTGATTTTTCTCACCAAATCCGGCAAACCAATTGACGCGCACAACTTCAGAGAGCGTGCATGGGAAGCCACCTTAGAGCGCGCTGGAGTGCCTTATAGGAAGCCAAGCAATACCAGACACACTTTTTGCTCTCATGCCCTAGAAGGTGGCATGAATCCCGTTACGGTGGCGGCAATTACCGGACACGATCCGAAAGTGCTCTTTGATTCCTATGCCGGCCTTATTAACCGACCACAAGCTCCTGAGATTTTTTAGGAGGAGTTCCGAAGTGCTGGAACATTTAGAATACTGATAAGGTCGCTTCTAGTAATTTTTCTAGCGGTTATTTGCTCAAAATTTTTTCTAAAAAAATCTAAATTCTTAGATGTAATTATTTGTAATATATATGGAGAGATTTGAAACCCTTGCTATACATAGGTTTCAGCCGTTCGTAGTCTCATTTTTGAGACTGTGAGGCTCCAAAAGGAGACTGTGAGGCTCCTTTTTGAGCCTCACAAAATATGGGCAATGCAGGATTTGAACCTGCGACCCCTTCCGTGTGAAGGAAATCTGAAAACGGCTCAAATCCTGTACTGCCAAAGAATCCAGGAATTTACAAATTGAACTTCTAGCACTTTTTCTAGTACAATGCCTGAAACCCTTATTCTGCGGTAGCTAAATCGATCGACATCTTCTAGTAGAATATAGCTAGCTCTTGTATAAGCTTTCGGCAAATTCTCCACCGCGGGTACCGCTCAATTTCCGCCAGAGGATGACGTGGCGTTGAAGAAATTCGATGTGATGTGCGCTGAGTTGGCGACCAGAGGAACAGCCTAAACCCTCGGTAAAGATTTTAGGCATGGAAATTTAAGCGAGTAAAAACAGGATAAGAATTATGACTTTTAAAGGATTTGGTCGGCCACCCGCGCAAAACGCAAAAAAAATTGTCAGTTTGTACAATCAATTGTTGGTTTGCGCCAGTTTTGTTAATACTAAAAATGTTAGGGTTCTTGTTACTGAAAGGAAGTACAAAGAGTCCTTGGCTATTGCTGTTAATGAAATAAGCAAAAATTTTGTAGGAGTTTATTTTGGTTGTTATTTCCATGAAGAACATAGTGTAGCAGCTATTGTAACTGAGCCTGATATAGAAATATGCGACTATACTGTTGTCAAACAATCCGCAATAACAAAAAAGTGGATGGTATTAGCGTCTCCACCTGGTAGCTATTCGTTACCACGTGATTTAAATTACTGGTATGATAAAAATAAAGCTATAGAAGTCGCCAAAAACCTTAATAGCGTCGTCAAGTCTTTTTCTGTAAGTGATTGGGACAATCGCACCGAAAAATATCGAGAATTTTTACATGAGTTGCCTGACGACGAATCTCAAATTTTAGGGACGTATTATCCAGGTAGTGAGCAAGTTGTCGTCAATCCTTCTCTGGAAAGTCCTAATTTAGTGCATAAGCTAATCAAAGATCATATGAATGATCTATTTTTATAACCCCGTAGCCTTGCCAGCGACTTTAGTAAATATCCGCCCCCAGCCATCGGCTGGATTGGCCCACAGTAATCTCATCAAATCAAAGCTGTAGGTATCACTTTTCCCTGCGGTGCCACCGATTTCGGTGTAATAATTTTCAGCACCGGCGCGTCGACCATTCGGATCGTGCACAAAAAAACGCTTACCCGGTAAGTCGTAGCCAATTATGCAAGCGATGTGCCCACTGGATTTGTAATGCAATCCGATCGGCATCGGCAGCCGCTTATTGATAGATGCGATCGCATCGTCAATGTTCAGTGATGTACTAAAGTAGCTTTCTAGCCCTAAATCGGCAAGGGCTTGAGTATTTGCGCCGTGGTCGGTAGTGTCGCCGTATCTGTTTAGAATTTGGCCATACGCGCTCTCCGGCTCGTTCAGACCGAGACGCTTTGCGCGCTGACTTAGAGATTCTAGCCCTCTATCTTTAAGAATGAAATTAGCAGCCATTGCATTGCTCGTCATGCAGCACTGTCTGGATCCATCCCCAAAATAATTGGAATCATTGCCTATTTGGGTAAAGTAAGGCACATCTAGTTTAATAATCATTGCTTTTTAGAATTAGAGGGAATCACAAGTAAGCTTCCTAGCGCGCCAAGTGAGGCGATCGCCAAATCGAATAATCGAGGGTGTGGCTCTTTCTCAAGCATTAATAAAATTATTAATGCGAATGAAGTCCCAAGATATACAGAAGAAATTATTAAAGAAAGAATTTGGAAGTTCATAAAAAATCCGTATCGAGTTCTGGGAGTGACTCCTGGTCCAACTGCCTCCTGATTTGGAATTCAGAAGATTGTGCCAAAAACTCTTCTATATCCTCTATCCTCCTCGTGGAGAAGGCTAAAAGAGTGAGAATTCTATCAATCCTTCTTTGGAATCTTAGAAGGTACTGGAGTACCAAATAGAAAGATGAGAATACAGAAGTTAGGGCTATGATTATTTCTAGATCGGATAAGTTCATTTGCCTCTCGATTTAATAGAATCGTATTTCTATTTATTTATTTAAGATAGTATCGATCTTATTTTCCACTCTGAGCAAACTATTGTGGACATTGAAAATATCATTTCCAATGGTGTCTGCTTCTGGACCCCAATACTCCCAGATAGTGCAATCAACTCGTTTAAACCATTGAGGAAAACGAATCGACAAAGTATAGGTATTCGTAAGCTTGGGAAATATCAAGAGTTGAGTTCTTTTTAGCCACAATTTTCTATTGCTAATTGATTCCGCTCCTTGGCTAGGTCCAATGCCTAGCCGAATTTTCTGACTTACCCATCCTGCGAAATTCCACGTATCTTTCGCCTCAAAATTATCGACATAGATGGCAAGAATGTGTTTCTCGAATTGAAAGGGTGGGACGTACTCTGGCAATGGAAATTCATCAAAAGATTGCGAATCACTTTGCAGCCAGTTAGCAGAATTTCCCAGCTCGACAAGTAAGGTCATGCAGAATGCCGTTCCACTATATTTGCAAGTTTCCAGCCCCGAACCGCGGCACCGCGAGTGCAATGAAAAGCTTTGCAAACACCCGGTCGGCGATCATAAATACTGCAAAGCTTGGTTTCGCGATCGAGATATGTGCAAGCTCCGTCGGCATCCCGCCGCAATTGCGGGAGTCCCGTTTCCGGGTCGGTAAAGCAATCGTACTCGCCGGATTGAGCCTCGGCCTCCGTTAAAAAAGTACCTTTTAAGGAGCAGCACTGCGATCGGCAAATTGGCAATGCATCCAAGCAGTTGCAATCAAATTGCACCCATGTACCATCAGCCCCCGACTGGCTGGTAATTTGCCCAGTTACTTCACCAGCCTCGTCCTTGAACTCTTGTACCACTGTGATTCGGGGAATTTTTTTCATAAGATCCCTTTTACTGATTCGGCAATTCCGGTGACTCGTTCCACACTAAACACACTTCGCAACCGCACAGTGATTATATCATCTTGATAGGTAATACCTTCGCTTGCGTCAAAGCCAATAGGCTGCTTGATTGACTTCATAATTGTACCGACATAACTAGGAGATTCTTTTTCGTCCTGTGCGGTATTGTAATTTTTTTGAGCCAATAGGTATGCTTGAATCACTTCATTCAATAATATTTCGGGGGAAATATCTTTCAGGGTAGAAAGTGAAGCTTTGAGCTCGAAATTTTTAATTCTCTGAACAATGTCGGCTAGAATCAGCATTTTTAGAATTGGGTTGAATTTACAGGAGAATAGCAGGAAAATTACGACAGGCGCATTCTGTTAGCATTGCGGATCGCGACAATAGGGCCGGCAGCAGATCCGGGTAGTGCTTTGGCGCCGTCTGGCCAGACACGAGCGGTAGTAATCTTGCTCGTGTCTACAAGGATCCTGATTTGAGATGAGGGGTTTTTTTCAGTTCCTTTGGTTACTGCCACCATGCGCGTCAACAATCCGCTTCGGATTAAATTCTTTATCGGAATAGTTGGCAGAGATTGTTCGTTAGTCGTTGCTACGGTAATCCCGACTGCTGTTGCAAAATCTCCCGTATAAAGAAGCGTGTTAGTCCGGAAAGCCATTTTTTGCTCTGTTTGAGTTGAGCCTTCCTCAAGTGTAAGCGTGGCTACGCAAAGACCCATTTTGGCTGCTGACATAATTTTGTGATTTTAGTTAAGTGTTTATGTGTTACTGCGGTGACTAATTTGATCAAAAATCAAAGATTAGTAAAAAACTGCCTTTCGAGGATAACCGGCACCGACAATTTTCCAACCATCACCAAAGTTCTTTCCGATGACCAATCCTGGTGCTTTATCCATCTCGCCGAGTGCACACAGAACAGAGACGCCTTTGCGTCGGTTGCCGGTGGTATTCCGGAGTTGAATTCTGATGCGCCCAGCTTCTTGCGCTTTTTGAAGTGTACCCGAACTAAGCAATGTCTTTCCAGTGATTGGCGTTTCGGAACCGCCGCCGAGTCCTAATTCTGTCGCAATCGTTTTGTAATTCGTGGTCAGTCGAACCGCGGCGCTTGGTCCGATCGTAAAATAGTAGGCTGGTACCGCCATAACATGAGTTCCTTTTCTTGCGTGGCTTTCTGTAAGTGCAACCTAGCGCAGTCGGCTGGCAGTCAACAACCCTATAACACCACCCGAAACCCTATGGGTTTCCGACAAGAATATACGTGTCACAATCTAGGTATAAATAATTCTTGCCCTCTCATTCAGGTAAATAGGCGATCGCAGCTTGGATAATATTATTTCGGCACGATAAAACTTAACGTCTACTATCGGGCGCTCTGAATCCTGGCTGATACTCTCTTCCAAAATTGTAATATCTGGCGGATTGGAGGGGAAAGCAGTTGCTGGTGCTGTCGAAAATCTGAGACTTGATTCATCCAGAACTTTATCAGTAATGGCTAGGAGTTTGCTTATTAGGGCTCGTCCGGCCGCTTCATTTTTCGATAAATACCATCCCTCGAAACCTTGCCAGCGATTTCTGTAACTGACAACCTCTTTCCCTTTTTGCCACGTAAACAGATCTGGGGTGGCGAAATTATCCTTGATTGATCGAGCATAGGCACGTAAATCTCCCTTGCTAATTTTCGGCAAAGGGGATTTCGGATCATCTGATTTATCCATGATTCTTAATGAAATTTCGCCACTTGCTTTGTTGTCTCCTAGGAAATACAATTTGATTTGTGGTTGTCCCTTCATGTGTGGCCAGTTTCTTGATTGAGATTTATTAGATGCACTGCTCCCACCTTCATATTCGATTTGTAAAATATGCCGAATTAAATCTGCATTAGATCCTGATATCAAAATTGATTCCTTGTCCGCGTTCCCGTCCTTCCAGTATTCGATGATCCTCCCGATAGTGCCTCTTTGCGCGGGATTCGACCACTCCCTAAATCGTGGTTTGTTCTTTGGGTCTGCGCGCCACACGCTTTTACCGGCTAATGGATAATTCGATCCGATTCTATTCTCTTTAAGATTTGGAAAACCATTTCGCCAACCCTCAAACCAAGTGTCAAAATCTACGCCAAACTGTTTATTTAGCATAATCGTCATAATGCCAGAGATTATATTTGATGTCGTCCCCGACAATAAGTAGCTCTCTCTAATGTTGGCTTCATCAGGCCAATATTCTATAGTAGTGGCTCCGCTAGTGCTGTTTTCTGGTGTCATATCAACATATTTCGGCTTACTCCAACGCCCTGCTCTAAAGTTGGTTTTAGGGTCACGTTTAGCACCAATAAATCCCTTGGCGAATTCCTTCCACCAATTAGGGAAGTATATCCCACTCGATCGGTGCAGCTCTTGATGATAAAAAAGTAATGAGGGATCTTCGGGCTTAGGTAGAATTTCGGATACAGATATAGGTTTTGATGGTGTAGTCATCTTGAATTTTTTGAATTTAGTTTATTATAATCCTGTAGAGTCTATAATTGCTATACTGTGACAACAGTCCACAAGTAAAAAATATGGCAACAATTATCCCCGGCACAGATGCGACCATTAACGCTACGACAATCGAAGGGCAACTCTACCAACTGGTGCATTGGATTAACATCAATGAAGCTTTTTCGGGGGGAAACAACAATCGTTTCTCACTGACAAAAGGTGAAGATGGTATAGCTACATCTGCCTTCACCCTTGAGGGTAGTCTAAGTCGCGATTCTATTACCGGTGTAGCGTCCTCTATTCCAACTTCATATCTAGTCAGTGCACCATTTTTACTGGGCTCGCCTGCTGGTACGATCAAGGGAGTTACTTTCAGTGAATATTTCATAGAAGCGATATTGTACGCACTCATCTGGCAAGGGAATATTTCAAAGAATCCACAGCGCGTTAACGGCGTGAGTTTAAGTTTTGACTACACTACAGGCGTATATTCAGGATCTTTAAGCCTTCCCTACGCAACCACACTAAGCAGTAGTGGTACAATTTCAGAAGTGGCGATCGAGTGGTTACTTACTTAATATGGCAGCACAAAAGGTTTTTGGGGTCCTCATAGAAGATTGTTCTTTAGCGTTCTCTACGGCGGGGGTTGTAGCAGGTAAGTGGCTGTCAAGTGCATCGACCGCGGTCATGGGCGCAATCAAAAAAGGAGTTTCATCTTTGATCGACTATGGTAAACAAATCTGGGATGGTGCTAAAGAATTTGCATCAGCGGTGGCGAGATGGGACTTAAAACTTTTTTGGGATTTCATGCAAGACCAACCACTTGTAGCGTTAGGTGGCGGCATAGCGCTCGGACTGACTGGATTTTTACTAGCTCAAGCGGGTGCAGCCGTTGCGGGTGCATTAGGTATTACCGCCTTTGTTGGCGGTGGCTGTGCGTCAATGTGGACTGCAATGAGATCTGTTCAGATAGGAGGTTTTGCCATTGGCGCAATGCTACCAACACTTCAGCAAGCGATCCTCGGTGGAACTCAAACCATTACGACGATTGATTGGTTGAAGTCCGACAAGGCAGTTTTAGCTGAATTAGAAGGTGCTTATTTAGGATTCCTGAACCAGACAGGAGAAGCCGCTGGACGGATGCTTGTCGCAATTGCGCTAGGCGGTGCTAGAGAAAATCCCAGACTTACCCTAAATATCAGTGCAGCGGCTGCACTTTCGATTAGAAAAGAAATCGAAGACGACAAAGATATTTCTAATGAATTAATAGAAGGTATGGCATCAGTAGCCAATCTATTCGTCAAATACGCCGCTAACTTAGCTGGTAAATTAGGGTATCTAGAATTGCGCAAATTTGCACGGAACAATGTCCGCACCGGAAATAAACAGCTTGATGAACAAATCAAAAACTGGGGCTTGATCGAGGATCAGACATTTACCATCAACGGCGCAATTGACAGCAAAATTGAGGAAATAACAAAATGGAATAAAGAAATAGGTACGTTTACAGAAGGATTCAAGGAAGGCATGAGCGACGGCTTCAATGATATGATCTTAATGGTTTAAGGGTTAAAAATGTCAATACTCACAAGAACGTTCAATGTCAAGATCGATCCTACTTATGTTCCTGATACAATTTTAGAGGTTGTTGGCTTCGGGGGCATAGATTTTACTCCTTACAGTTCATCTGCTTGTTATCTGGATCAACTCATTGCGCAAGTCAATATTAGTAGTTTTAATATTGGCAAAATCCCCAACCTAACGGGAGACGAGAGTGCAATAGAAGAAGCTTTAGCTGTAGCGAATGCTGAGAATGCAAGCCAAAAAATCGGATTGAGAATACTAGAAAAAAAACTAGGTGGTACCTGGATAGAAATCGCTGAATTCATCCTGATAAATTATGGGCGCAAGGACTATTTAGACTTGAGAACCCGTACAGGATATCCTAGTAAAATTTTAGAATCAACTTCTTTATTGGGTGTGCAATTAGTAGACTATGGAGATGGCTTGCTGTGGGATTTAGATTCAATCATATTAAGTGCAGCGTGTACTGTCGAAGTAACGATTATGGATGATATTAGTGCGGTTAAGGCACGAGTTGGTACATTAGAACTAGCGTTTAATAGTAGCTTTACCGGGTTGCCAGCAAATATTTTGTTAGGTAGAAGTGATTCATCTGGCCCGGTAGAGAACATCCTACAAAGCAAATTTCAATTATCACCAATTCAAGATGTAGATGTCCCCACTTCGATCGCACGAGCATCCGACATTGCGACGACTCTTGCAAATAAAGCGGATTTAATCGCAGGAATTGTACCCGACAATCAACTTCCAATTTATTCTACTTTAGCATTAGGGGAAACCGTAACTACCGCCTATAGAGGTGATAATGGCGCGTTAGCATTTAGTCATATTTCAAGAATTGATAACCCTCATTCTATTACCGCAGCCCAAGTGGGACTGGGAAACTGCAACAATACCACAGACGCTTTAAAACCAATTTCATCGGCCACTGCTACCGCACTTGCACTTAAAGCTAATCTAATATCCCCTTCCTTGACTACACCTTTGCTAGGAACTCCCACCAGCGGTACTCTTACCAATTGCATAGGATTGCCCCTAACTACCGGATCAGTGGGGATTTTACCGATCGCCAAAGGCGGCACAAATTCAGCTACCCAGAATTGGGTAGATTTAACAACTGTGCAGTCAATAGCGGGGGCAAAGACATTTAGTGCAATTGCTTATTTTACGAGCGCTACAGCGTCAACATCCACTATTACGGGCAGTGCAGTATACGCGGGTGGCATTGGTGTCGGTGGTGCAGTATACGCTGGCGGTGTAGTCTCTGGTACCAGCCATGTGGTTGCTACCCTACAGGTAGTTGGGGCACGCCAGACAGGTTGGACGGCTGGCACCGGAACAGCTAATAAAGGAGCTTTTGTTGACACTACTGCCACATTACTAACAACTGCCCAGAGGGTTCTTGCGATCGAACAATGCCTAAGAACTCACGGGTTGATTAATTAAATGCCTAGGCCACCAAGAGATAGTCATCGTGCCAGTAGAGGCAACGTTCGAGGTTCAATACCAAAGGATAGTCGTAGCACTGAAGTTACCCGTAGCCGATTCGACATAACAATTGGGCGGACAGAGGTGCCTGTTACGTCCAATATTGGCAATCAAAACATTACGATTAAAAATAGATATACGTCTACACTAGGAATTGATATAGGGGAGTTTTTCAAGCAAAAACTATCAGGTGGGATTGATTTGGCTGCTCAGGCAATCAATGCTGATGTATCGCTAGGAAATAGTAAAAAAGGCTTAGGGATTGATTTTGGTTTTAGAGTCGAGCGATCAAATCGCAATAGTAGCGGTATTGATGCGAGCATTTCGCTGGGAATTTCTGTAGCAGGCATTGGCGGGAATGTAAAGGTAAATACTCAAGGCGGGTTCACTCTCGGTATTGGGGTGGGCTTAGCGGCGGCAGAAGTAACGCGCAATGGAAATGGTGATGTAATCATTGATCAGCAGGTAATGCTAGGGCCCGTGAAGGCGGGAATTATTACAAAAGTTATCCTAGCTCCCGTTGCTACACCAACAATACCTACACCAAAGCCTAAACCCAAGCCGACTCCAACTCCGACTCCAACTCCGACTCCAACTCCGACTCCAACTCCGACTCCAACTCCGACTCCAACTCCGACCAACTCCGACTCCAACTCCGACTCCAACTCCGACTCCAAAGCCAAAGAAGCCTAAATTACCTAAAGCCCCTATCCCAAAGTCACCAAAACCACGATCGCCGAAACCTACACCAAAGCCTAAACCCAAGCCTACACCTAAGCCTAAACCTACTCCAAAGCCACGACCAGCACCCAAGCCGAAACCAAAACCTACTCCTACTCCAAGACCCAAGCCAACACCCAAACCAACACCGCGTCCCCGTCCTACTCCAGCACCTACTCCTATCCCTACTCCTGCTCCCGCTCCAAGACCTACTCCGATTTCTAAACCGATCATCCCTCACTGCCTTCGTGACCCTGAATTATTGCCTAGTGAAAAACTTTACGTTTTCGCTATAAATAGTGAAACGACAAGCTACGAAATATACAAAACTCCAGGTAGTTATGAATTTGGGACGATCAGTAAAACGGTAATAAAAAATACTTTAGGAATTGATAATATTGGACAAAATATTACTACCACGGAAATCACTACTACCGGCAAGTCATGGAACAAAACCGAACCTGAATTAAATCAAGATTTAGATCAACCAACACAACAAAATATTAGTGTTATTTATCCTACTACTACTGATGAAATAAATGCTATTATGTTGTCAGCATATATACCGCTGACACATTATATTTTCAAGGATTACGCTTTCACCTATTACGCCGGATACCCGGAATTAATTGGTACATATTCTGGTTGGTGGCATACCGGGGAAAAAATAATAATTTATAAATATGAAGTAATCACTTCTGAACCCGCGCCTAGAGTT
>JFJP01005395.1_pt1 | contig 24757 bp, 17 predicted proteins | sample 431651 | NCBI WGS metagenome assembly JFJP01 (sample SAMN02602958, study PRJNA72255) | Microbial mat metagenome, whole genome shotgun sequencing project. | biome: fresh water; feature: sink hole; material: water; isolation source: purple microbial (photo- and chemosynthetic) mats found in...
TGATGGCCGTGGCCATGAAAGAGTTTGGCGCAACGCTTCGCCTGGGGCCATCGGATGAACTATTCTGTTGCGGCCTGCTGGCCCGTGTGGGCTGTCTGGCGCTTGCCACGGCCTACCCGGTGGAGTATGGTGAAATACTCGCAGGCCAGCCCAGGGGTGAGGCGCTGAAGAGCCAGGAGCGCACCATCCTGGGAATCGATCACCTGGCGATGTCGGGGGAGCTCCTCTCCCAATGGGGTGTGCCTTCGATATTCCTGCAATCCGTGCAGTGGCACGAGGAGCGCAATCCATCCCAACTTGAAAAAGGATCCCGGCACTGGCGACTGGCGCAAACGCTCTACCTGTCACTGCAGATTGCTGAATTGCTGTTAAACGCCCAATCAGATCAGTCGTTCCAGATCTCCGAGCTCAATCTGATTGCAAGCCAACTTGGTATCGACCAGTCCGCCGTTGAGAGCCTTGTCGACAATATAGTCCAGGAGTGGCGAGCGATGGGCAGCGGTCTTAACGTTGCCGCTGCGCCAACGTCTACATTTTCTGAGTTGGTGAAGGCGAAGGTACGTCCTGATCAGGAGTCAGACACGCGATGGTTGCGCATCCTTGTAGTCGAAGACGATCGGATCATCCGAACCTTGCTCGAGACCTGGATAAGGGAGGAGCGCAAGTACACGGTAAAGACAGCTTGCGATGGCAGGGACGCACTTGCGCTGGCGGTCGATTTCAAGCCGCACATCATCGTGACCGACTGGTTTATGCCCGTCATGGATGGCATTGAACTTTGCAAGACGCTTCGGCGCAGTCAGTGGGGGCAAAACATTTACGTAGTGATGCTCACCGCCGCCTCCTCTGAGGATGACCTGGTGACGGCCTTCGAGGCTGGCGTCGATGACTATGTCACCAAGCCCGTCAATACGCGTGCTCTGGATGCCCGACTGAAGGCGGCCTGGCGTTATGTGCGCCTGCGTGACGCATGGGAGCGCGACAATGAGCGTCTGGAGGGGGTAGTCACCGAACTCGCGTTGGTAAACCGCAAACTGGAGCACGCCGCCCTTTGTGATCCCTTGACAGAACTTGCCAACCGGCGAGCTGGACTGACTGCACTGACGCAGGCTTGGAGCTCCTCGATACGCCACCAGACGCCACTGAGTGTGGTCAGTATTGATGTCGATCACTTCAAGCAAATCAACGACACGTTCGGCCATGCGGTTGGTGACATAGTCCTGCAGTCTTTGGGGCAGGCACTGCGCGGTGCGGCCAGAACCGAGGACATGGTGTGCCGCTGGGGTGGAGAAGAGTTCCTGCTGATTTGTCCCAACATGGCACTGCGCGAAGGCGCCCAAATGGCAGAACGCCTCAGGCGAAACATTGCGGCACTGAGAATTTCCGCTGAGGGTCGGCAGCTCCAACTGACAGTCAGCATGGGGCTGGCTGGCTGGCACGCGGAGCTGAAGTCGCAGGAAGACTTGTTGGCCGAAGTTGACAGGGCGCTTTACGCAGCCAAGGCCGCCGGACGCAACTGCGTAGCCGCGGCGATTAACGGGCAAGTGCGTTTGCTCAAGGGCACCTGATGGTGCGCGGAGCCTGCTGTCCAGCCTTTACTCCTTGGACCACCCCGGTCTAACCGCCTATGTCCAAGTTCAAACTGCAGGTCTCGCAAATTGACGTGGGTGTTCCATTGCCATTCGATACCTTTGATGCGAGCGGAAAACTGCTGCTGCGCCAAGGGTTCAGGATCGAAAGCGCAGAACAGCTCGAGCGACTGCTGGAGCGTGGGCTCTACAGTGAACAGCCGCCGGAGCGGACCCTTGGTTCATGGCCACTGCGCAAGGGGGCAGCAGCAGTGCCCACAACGCGCAAGGTAGCGGTCTTTGACCTGATTGTCGATGCGCAGAGCCAACTCGAGAGCATTCTTGCCCAGCCGCAAGCGCATGAGTTCGAAGCCCGCATTCACGCGCTCGCCAAACTGCTTCAGCACGCCTTTTCGCTCGACAGTGATGCCGCCCTGGCCTACATACAACTCTTTCACTGTGGTCGGTACAGCGTGCGGCGAATGGTCCATGGGGCCATCCCCTGGGTGGCCATCGCGCACGCGTTGAACGCCCAGTGGGGCGTTGTCACAATCTCTCTGGGAGTTTGCTGGCAGGAAGTTGCTTCGGGCGAGCTCAAACGGATCTTCCGACAGGCCGATGGCAAGTTGTATGAGGCCAAGAACAATGGCCGCAACAGGGTCGAGTTCGCAGCGCAGTGATCAATTTCTATAGCGCCTCACGCAATAGCAGCAAGGCTTACAGCCGTGAAGGGCATCGCGTCCGGGTTCCCGGCGCGCAATGCGATGCTCTAAGGTGCAGTAGTTTGAATCTTTACGCGAATTGCGGTAACCTCCCAACCCTTCGAGCGCAAGTGGGCTTGAAGCAACGGCAGGATCTGTCGGAGTTTTGCCGCCGCCGCATTGTTGCTCACCAACAGGCACCATGCGGTGCCGTCAATCGGGCCCGCTCGAACGGATTGGCGCAGCGCTATCGGAATCAGCGATTCAAGGGATTTCAGGCGCGCGGTAGATTCCATTGCCAAACCGGAAAGATGGGCAAATGTGGGTGAGTTTTGCGTTGCCTGTAATACAGACAGTGTTTGGTTGTGACGGTTCTGATTCATAGAGGAATACGGGATGCAATTGATTATCACGGACGCCTGGCTTGCCAAGAGCAGGGCGGTCCACCTGAGCGGGACCAAGTTGCTTGGAGCCCTGCTGCTGCTGTCATTTCTATTGATGTCGGTTTCTGCCGGGCTCTACCACTGGGTTTTCTTGAAGGGCGCCCGGGAGGGGTGGCCTGTTATTGGTACTTTGGTAAAACTCGTAGTGAAGGACGAGGTGGCGCAGCGTGACCGATTTGTTCGGGAAAACATTGACGTGATGGCCAGGAAACTGGGCGAAATGCAGGCCAAGCTGTTGCAACTTGAGTCGTTGGGCGAGCGTGTCTCCGGCCTGGCAGGGGTGAATCCTTCGGATATTCGAGGTAAACCGGGGCAGGGTGGGGCATTTATACCGGGCCGCAACCTTAGCATGGATGAACTGCAAGAAACGTTGTCCGAGCTTGAGAGTTTGACCGCACTGCGCACAGACGTCATGACGGTCATTGAATCGCGCTTGCTGGAGCAAAAAATCAGGAAGATGATGGTCCCAACCCAGGTTCCGGTGAATTCCGGCAATATGGGTTCAGGTTTTGGTTGGCGAATTGATCCCTTCACCGGCACTTCTGCGTTGCATACCGGACTCGATTATTCTGCAGAGCCGGGCACCCCCATTCTTGCTGCGGCCGGAGGTTTGGTGGTGGTACAGGAATACCATCCGCAGTATGGCAATATGGTCGAAATTGACCATGGTAATGACCTCATCACTCGGTACGGCCATTCAGCGCGGGTACTTGTCAAGAAGGGTGACTTGATCAAGCGCGGGCAGAAAATTGCGGAAGTCGGCAACTCCGGGCGCTCCACCGGGAATCATCTTCACTTTGAAGTGCTTGTGCAAGGCGTTCCACAAGATCCACAGAAGTTTCTGAATGCGTCCAGCAACGTACCAACAAGCCCGCCCGTGCGCGACAAGACTGCGGGCTTCAGGCCCGGGGGAATGTCAATTTCTGAACTGGCAACGACGCAAGCCCGGCAAAGGTAAAATGCCGGGTTTGGTTGGTCTGTCTATCGACTCCGTAATTGGCGGTTGACAATCGACTGCTTGCCCCCATTTCAATCCGATTAGATAAAAAGGACTGCTCTGCTCTGCGCCACTGATGGTGCAGGCCAGTCTGATACACATGGCCAAAAACATCCTCACAAGAATCTTCGGTAGTCGCAACGACCGCCTGCTCAAGCAGTTTCGCTCCAGCGTGGTGCGCATCAACGCACTCGAACCTGAGTTTGAGAAGTTGTCTGATGAGGCGTTGCGCGGAAAGACGCAGGAGTTCAAAGAACGGTTGGCACGTGGGGAGTCGATTGAAGATATCCTTCCAGCCGCATTTGCTGTCGTACGCGAAGGCTCCAAGCGAGTCATGAAGATGCGCCACTTCGACGTCCAGTTGATGGGCGGCATGTCGCTGCATAACGGCAAAATCTCCGAAATGGGAACCGGGGAGGGCAAAACGCTCACCGCAACTTTGCCGGTTTACCTCAATGCCTTGACCGGGCGCGGCGTGCATGTGGTGACTGTCAATGACTACTTGGCCAGTCGCGACGCCGTGTGGATGGGCCGACTCTACAACTTCCTCGGGCTAACTGTGGGTATCAACCTGCCGCAGTCGTCGCGCGAGGATAAGCAAGCGGCCTACCGGGCAGACATTACGTACGGGACAAACAACGAGTACGGATTCGATTACCTGCGCGACAACATGGTGTATGAAGTGGCAGACCGGGTGCAGCGCGGCCTGAACTATGCGATCGTGGATGAGGTGGACTCGATTCTTATTGATGAGGCGCGTACCCCTCTGATCATTAGCGGGCAGGCGGAAGACCATACCGACATGTACATGGCCATCAACAAGGCCGCACCCAAGTTGCAGCGCCAGGAGGGTGAGGCAGACCCCCGGACCGGTGAAGGCGTTACCAAACCTGGCGACTTTACGGTCGATGAAAAGAGCCACCAGGTATTCCTTACCGAACAGGGACACGAGACCGCCGAGCGGATTTTTTCCGAAATGGGATTGATACCGGCGGGCTCGTCGCTCTACGATCCGGCCAACATCACGCTGATGCACCATCTGTATGCTGCTCTGCGTGCGAACAATTTGTACCACCGTGACCAACACTATGTGGTGCAGCAGGGTGAAATCATCATCGTTGATGAGTTTACCGGGCGGTTGATGACCGGACGCCGCTGGGGTGATGGTCTGCACCAGGCGGTGGAGGCCAAAGAAGGCGTCGCCATTCAGGCAGAGAACCAGACGATGGCGTCCATTACCTTCCAGAACTACTTCCGTCTTTATGGCAAGTTGGCGGGAATGACAGGTACGGCGGACACAGAAGCCTACGAATTTCAGGAAATTTACGGCCTTGAGACGGTGGTGATTCCGCCCAACCGCAAGAGTTGCCGCGAAGATCAGCTCGACCGTGTCTACAAGACCACCGGCGAGAAGTATGCGGCGGCGATTGCCGATATTCGTGAATGCTACGAACGCGGGCAACCCGTACTGGTGGGTACTACGTCGATCGAGAATTCTGAAGTCATTTCAGAATTGCTGGAGAAGGAAAAGCTTCCGCACCAGGTTTTGAACGCCAAACAGCATGCACGCGAAGCTGACATCGTTGCCCAGGCCGGGCGCTCCAAGATGATCACCATCGCCACCAACATGGCGGGCCGTGGTACCGACATTGTTCTGGGTGGCAACATTGGCAAACTGGTCGAGGCGATCGAGGCCGACCCGGCGTTGGGCGATGCTGCAAAACAGCAGCAGATTACCGCCATGCGCGAGCAGTGGCAGACCGAGCACGAGGAAGTGAAGGCGTTGGGAGGCCTGCGCATCATCGCCACAGAGCGTCATGAATCGCGTCGCATTGACAACCAGTTGCGTGGGCGTTCAGGCCGACAGGGTGACCCGGGCTCGTCGCGGTTTTACCTCAGCCTGGATGACTCGCTGATGCGCATCTTTGCAGGTGATCGCGTCAAGGCCATCATGGACCGGCTGAAAATGCCGGAAGGCGAGGCCATAGAAGCTGGTATTGTGACGCGCAGCATTGAGAGCGCGCAGCGCAAGGTTGAAGCACGCAATTTTGATATGCGCAAGCAATTGCTGGAATATGACGACGTTTCGAATGACCAGCGCAAGGTTATCTACCAGCAGCGCAATGCCATTCTGGACGCGCAAGACCTGACGGCCCAGATCGCCTCCTTGCGCGAAGGGTGCTTCCAGGATCTGGTGCGTCAGTATGTGCCCGCTGAGTCGGTGGAAGAGCAGTGGGATGTCAAATCCCTGCAAAAGGTACTCAGTGATGAATGGATGATTGCCTTGGACCTGGAGAGCCAGATCCAGGCGGCCAGCGCGATCACGGATGAGGACTTGCTCGCGACGGTCATTCAGGCTGCCAACGACCTGTTCCAGAGCAAGCTTGATTTGGTGGGTATGGAAAACTTTACCCAGTTTGAGCGCATGGTGTTGCTGCAAAGTATTGATACCCAGTGGCGAGACCACTTGAGTGCCCTGGACTATCTGCGTCAGGGCATTCACTTGCGGGGGTACGCACAAAAGCAACCCAAGCAGGAGTACAAACGTGAAGCATTCGAACTGTTCGGTCAGTTGCTTGACTCTGTCAAGAATGAGGTTACCAAGGTCCTTATGACGGTGCGTGTTCAATCCAACGAGCAACTTGACAAGGCGGCCGAGGCCCTGGAGACACGCGGTGAAAGTATGTCCAACGTAACCTACAGCGCACCCAATGAAGCCGGCGAGGCGCAAACGACCCCAGGTAGCGGGGTTGCGTCGGTTCCGCAGGTGGGGCGTAACGAGCCATGTCCGTGTGGCAGTGGGAAAAAGTACAAATTCTGCCACGGCAAGTTGGCCTGAGGAAGCTTATGCCTGTCAATTTACTGGCTCCCAACGAGGCGAGCCTCTTTCCCATCGACGGTGTGCGGATTGGCGTGACGGAGGCGGGTGTGCGCAAGCTTGGTCGTAAGGACCTGACTGTGCTGCTGCTGGACGAGGGTGCCTCGGTGGCGGGCGTGTTTACTAGCAACCGCTATTGCGCAGCGCCAGTACAAATCTGCCGACAACACCTTGCTGGAGGAAACGGCATTCGTGCGCTATTGATCAATACGGGAAACGCCAACGCGGGGACAGGCGCTGACGGACTTGCACGTGCCAGGAGCACGTGTGCGGCGCTGGCGAGCAGGCTGCATGTCGCGGCACAGCAAGTGTTGCCCTTTTCGACGGGTGTGATCATGGAGCCTTTGCCGCATGACCGCGTCGAGGCGGGATTGGATGCGGCCATTGCGGATGCCCAGCCGAACCATTGGCTGCGCGCGGCAGAAGGTATCATGACCACCGACACGGTCCCAAAGGCTTTCGGGGCGCAAGCACAAATTGGTGGCAAGACCGTCAGCATTACCGGCATCAGCAAGGGCGCTGGAATGATTCGACCCAACATGGCAACGATGCTCGGCTTCATTGCGACGGATGCATGTGTCGACGCTTCGGTGATGCAGCAACTGGCGTACACAATCGCCGAAGGCTCGTTCAATCGGGTCACGGTGGACGGAGATACGTCGACCAATGACTCGCTGGTGCTGATGGCAACCAACAAGGCCGGTCATAGCCCCATTGATTCACTGGACAGTGTGGATGGCATGGCATTGAAAAATGCCATGATGGGCGTCGCCAGAGATCTGGCTCACGCAATTGTGCGCGACGGTGAAGGCGCGACGAAATTTATCACCATCGAAGTGGGCGGCGGCAGGGATGCTGCGGAGTGTCGCAAGGTGGCTTATGCCATTGCCCATTCACCGCTTGTCAAGACCGCATTTTTTGCAAGTGACCCCAATCTTGGCCGTATTCTGGCTGCCGTAGGCTACGCCGGTATTGATGACTTGGACCAGGAGCACATCGAGCTTTTTCTGGATGATGTGCACGTGGTCACCGGAGGCGGCCGCAACCCCCAGTATCGTGAAGAGGATGGCCAGCGTGTCATGCGTCAGAGCGAGATTCGTGTGCACGTTGACTTGGGACGTGGTCAGGCGACCGATACGGTCTGGACCTGCGACTTGAGCCACGATTACGTCACGATCAATGCCGACTACCGTTCCTGAGCCAAGCGGCATGAATGCATCATGGGAAGCTTTTTTGGCGCGCGCCGAGCAGCTCATGGGGCGAATAGAGGCGGCACTGCCGCACGGTCTGATGGAACCCGACTGGGATGCATCGATAGCATTTCGTTACCGTCGGCGTAGTTCGGGGCAGGGCGTCATTGCGCCGGTTCGCCACGTTGGTGCAATGGGTCTGGATGATTTGAAAGAAATCGATATCCAGAAGGAGAAAATTCGGCGCAATACTGAGCAGTTTGTTCGCGGCCTTCCCGCCAACAATGTGCTGCTGACCGGAGCTCGCGGAACTGGAAAGTCCTCGCTGATTCGCGCCTGTCTGCACGCTTTCTCGGGTCAGGGTTTGCGGCTGATCGAAGTGGACAAAGCTGAACTTGTCGATTTGCCGGATCTGGTGGAGATTGTTGCGCTGCGCCCAGAGAAGTTCATTGTTTTTTGTGATGACTTGAGCTTCGATGAGGGCGAGCCCGGCTACAAGGCGTTGAAATCGGTGCTGGACGGATCTGTGGCTGCCTCTACCCCGAATGTTCTGATTTATGCCACCAGTAATCGGCGGCACTTATTGCCCGAATACATGGCCGACAACCTCACTTACACCCACACTGAAGACGGTGAGGTGCACCCCGGTGAAGTGGTGGAGGAGAAGATTTCCCTCTCGGAGCGGTTTGGGCTGTGGGTGAGTTTCTACGCCTTCAGTCAGGACGAGTATCTGCACATCGTGTTGCAATGGCTGGGCTCCATGGGTGTTGCTCCTGAAGCTGCGCAGGGCGCTCGCGCGGAGGCGCTCATCTGGGCGCTGGAGCGCGGTTCGCGTAGCGGGCGCGTGGCTTGGCAGTTTGCCAGGGATTACGCGGGTCGGAAGGCCGCAGCACAATGACGTCAGGCGTTCTCATCGCTGATCCCCAAACCTGCCGCACGGAACAGGGCGACCGCAAGATTCTGGATGTTGCGGTTGGCGTCTTGCTGGAGGCCGATGGCCGTTTTTTGCTGACCTCCCGGCCACCGGGCAAAGTCTATGCGGGTTACTGGGAATTCCCCGGGGGCAAGCTGGAAGCGGGCGAGTCGGTGGAGCAGGCCTTGCGGCGCGAACTGCATGAGGAGTTGGGGATCGACATCGAATCGGCGCATCGCTGGAAGACGGAGTTGGTGGACTATCCGCACGCCATGGTGCGATTGCATTTTTGCAAGGTGGTGAACTGGTCGGGTACTTTACAGATGTGCGAAGGTCAGTCGTACTCGTGGGAGCACTTACCGGTATCTGTACTGCCTGTCTTGCCAGGAACGGTGCCTGTGCTTGAATGGCTGGCCGATGAGCGAAGTCACTCTGGTGCTACACATAGCATAGCTGCTCACGCTTACCAGTAAAGCGCTGGAGCCAGTTTTCTATCCGATCCTATGGCTCAGTAGTATCGCCAAACCTTGCGTCGTTTGGAGGTGCTGACGCGGGCACACGAAAACTCTCACTGGCCCAGGCGCCCAAGTCAATTCCCTTGCAGCGAGCGCAACAAAATGGTCGAGATGGGTTGGTGGGCCCATACACACTGTCGCCACCGCACGTGGGACAGACAACGATTTTTTCCAGATCATTGCTTCGCGCCATACCGTTGGTTCCGATTTCAGGAGCACAGCGCCAATTCGAAAGCGCAATCCTCGCTACTGGTGTGCAGTCGGTCATCTTCCTCGTGGCGCATCATGCGTATGGACACCATCAGTCTGTTGCCGCTAATTTCGGGTATGAGATTCAACGCCGGGTTTACCGCCAATCGAAGCAGTTGGAAAGTGCGGCCCTGGGGCAAATTTTGCTGAAACTGGCCCCCCACAGCCATGACTTTTTGGGGTGCTCCCGAGTCTCTCAGAAGTTTGAGCAGCATGTGGATCGATTCAGCCAGAGGTGTCAGCGTACCAGCCCACCTCCGTAGATCTGCCTGACGGGACTCTTCATTGCGATGCTGCCAGGAAAAATACGCTGGCAAGTCGAATTCACAGGTTCCCCCCGGGATGCCAACACGACTGCGGATACTCATCAGCCAGTCATTTTCAGTAAGCGATTGGCCGGCCTTTCCTGGCTGCCCGTTAAGTCCGGAGAAACACTTCTCCAACTGATCGACGACCTTGTCCAAAACGCCTTCAGCGATCGCTGGATTCCCTCGATAGGCGTTTAATATCTGCTTCTGCTTTTCCAGGTCTTTGAGCACATCCGATTTGAGGTCTGCGCGCGCTCCAACGTCCATGACTTCAAAAATGGTGGTCAATGCGAAATGGTGGTCCAGCGGCGCGCTGCGCGACATCAACTCCGCCAGCCGAAGAAACAGGTGCTCCAGCCGCAGGTAGGTGCGAATGCGTTCGTTAAAGGGGTATTCGTAGAGGATCACGCTGAATTTTCCAGTGCCCGGATCATAGCCCGAACAGGGCACCCATTTGCTTCACCTGCGACTCCAGGTCGGACACGGTGATGCCGTCATTGAATAACACGTGATCCGCCGCGCACAAGCGCTGTGCTCTGCTGGCCTGGGCGGCTGCGATGCGGCTGACTTCCTCTGCCTTCATGCCGCTGCGCCTCACGACACGTTCAATTTGGGTCTCCAGCGTGCAATCAACGACCAGCACGCGGTGCAAGTTGCGACGCCAGTGTGAGGATTCGACCAGCAAGGGGATATCAAAAACAATGCAGTGGGCGCAAGCTTCCTCCGCTGATCGCGCTTGACTCGCAATCTCTGAGCCTACCAGCGGATGGATGATCCCTTCCAGCCGGGTTTTTGCGCCCGGATCGGAGAAGACCAGGGCACGCATCTTCTCGCGATCCAGGGCACGTTCAGGGGTGAGAATTCCTGGGCCAAATGCAGCCTCGATCGTGGCGATTGCGCGACCACCCTGCGCTGTTGTCGCGCGCGAGATCGCGTCCGCATCGATCAGCACGGCACCCATCGTTGAGAGGATTGTGGCGACGGTACTTTTCCCGCTGCCGATCCCCCCGGTCAAGCCCAGGCGCAGGGTTGTCACATCCCCATCCATTGCTGCAGGGCAGTGGGTCCGGCAATCAGCGCGGTAAACCCTGCCCCCGCCAGAAATGGGCCAAACGGTACGTAACCCCCTTCGCGCAGCCCTACACTGAACTTCATGGCGATTCCGATGATCGCACCAATGACTGAAGCGATCAAAATGATGGGAATGAGTGCCTGCCAGCCGAACCATGCTCCCAGCGCAGCAAATAGCTTGAAGTCGCCATAGCCCATACCTTCTTTGCCAGTGGCCAGCTTGAAAGCCCAGTACACCAGCCAAAGCGACAAGTAACCGGCCACCGCACCCCAAAGCGCTGTATGCAAACCAGTCGTTGTCCATTGCATCGCCGCGGCGATCAAGCCCAACCACATGAGCGGCAACGTAATGTCATCTGGAAGCAAGGTGGTGTCCCAGTCAATCAAGGCAAGCGCCAGCAGCATGGCCGAAAAGGCGCACCATGCAATGCCCGCCGCACCGCTGCCCCAACGCCACGCGCAGTAGAAGAACAGCGCGCCCGTAACCAACTCAACCAGCGGGTAACGAATTCCGATGGGTGCCCGGCAGGCGGAGCAGCGCCCCCTCAACGCGGTATAGCTCAGCAGGGGGATATTTTCATACCATCGAATCTGGTGACCGCAATGCGGGCAGCGAGACCGTGGCACCACCAGGTTGAACGGCTCGCCCACGGGTTCGGGCTTTCCGTTGAGTTCTGCACACTCTGCTGCCCACTGTCTTTCCATCACTTTCGGAAGTCGATAAATCACGACATTGAGAAAGCTTCCGATGAGCAGGCCCAGGAGTCCAAAGACTGCCGCGTCGAGTCCCTGCGCGCTTAGCAGGGCCCCCAGGTTCCATGCGTTCGGTTCCATTGCAATGACAAAATGCTCTGTACAAGCTTGCCTAGACGACCTGTCCAAGCTTGAAGATGGGGAGGTACATGGCGACGACGATGCCGCCGATGACCGTGCCCAGAATCACGATGATGATGGGCTCCATCAAGCTCGAAATACCTGCCACCATATCGTCCACTTCCGCCTCAAAGAAGTCGGCCGCTTTGCCCAGCATGTGGTCGACCGAGCCAGACTCCTCGCCAATAGCGCACATTTGTAGCACCATCGATGGAAACAGGTTGGCATTGGTCATGGCAGCAGTCAGCGCGGTACCGGTCGAGACTTCCTGCTGAATCTTGATGGTCGCGTCCTCGTACACGCTATTTCCTGCAGCACCACCAACAGAATCCAGAGCTTCAACCAAGGGAACACCGGCAGCAAACATGGTGGACAGGGTCCGCGTCCATCGCGCGATGCAGGACTTTTCGACCAGCACGCCGAAGATCGGCATCTTCAGCATGATGCGGTCCATTACACGCTGCATCTTCTTGTTGCGCTGCCAGGCTTGCATGAAAAAGTAGACGCCGCCGAAAAGTCCACCGAAGATCAGGTACCAGAACTGGATGAAGAACTCGCTCATGGCGATCACCATCAGGGTTGGCGCTGGCAATTCGCCACCGAAGGATGTAAAGACCTGTTTGAACGATGGGATCACAAAAATCATGATCACCGCGACCACCACAAACGCGACGATCAGCACCGTAACCGGGTACATCAATGCTGACTTGATCTTTGACTTGATCGCCTCGGTCTTCTCCATATAGACTGCCAGCCGATCGAGCAACTGGTCCAGAATACCGGCGGACTCACCAGCTTCCACCAGGTTGCAGTAGAGATTGTCGAAATACAGCGGGAACTTGCGAAAAGCGACGCTCAGGGATGTACCGGTCTCCACGTCGGTACGAATGTCGTTCAGGAGTTTGGTCACGCTCGGGTTAGGATTGCCGCGACCAACAATATCAAAGGCTTGCAGCAAGGGCACGCCTGCCTTCATCATCGTGGCCAATTGCCGCGTAAAGATCGCCAGATCTTTGGGTTTGATGGTCTTACCCGAGCGCATCCGGCGCTTCTTGATCTTGGTGGGTGTGACACCCTGGCGTCGCAGTGACGCCTTGACCTGGTTCTCGCCGGCCGCGCGAATTTCCCCGCGCACCTGTTTTCCATTGCGATCTTTGCCCTCCCACTCAAAAACGGCATCGGTTGAATTGGTTGATTTGGCGGTTGCCATAGAGTTCCCAGCCTCCTGTTATTCGTTGGTCACAGCGAGCACTTCCTCCAGCGAGGTCATGCCAAGCTTTACCTTATTCAATCCGGATTGTCGCAAGGAGCGTACACCTTCCGCCTCGGCTTGCTTGGCAATGTCAAGCGCACTGCCATCTGCCAGGATAATGTGCTGAAGTGCTTCGGTGATGGGCATCACCTGGTAAATACCCACGCGCCCTTTGTATCCATTGTTGCAGGCCGAGCAACCGACTGGCCGATAGGGTTTCCAGTTGCCCTCGAGTTCCTTCGCAGCAAACCCTGCGCTCAGCAAGGCTTCGCGCGGAATCTCTGTCGGCTCCTTGCAATTCGTACACAAGCGTCGCGCCAGCCGTTGGGCGGTAATCAAAATCACACTGGATGCGATATTGAAGGGTGCGATGCCCATGTTGCGCATGCGAGTCAAGGTCGCAGGCGCATCGTTGGTGTGTAAAGTGGACAGCACCAGATGTCCCGTTTGCGCAGCCTTGATGGATATGTCGGCAGTCTCGAGATCGCGAATTTCGCCCACCATGATGATGTCGGGATCTTGGCGAAGAAACGATTTGAGGGCAGTGGCAAAGGTCAACCCTGCCTTTTCGTTCACATTGACCTGGTTAACGCCGGGCAGGTTAATTTCGGAGGGGTCTTCCGCAGTGGCGATATTCACGCCGGGTTGGTTCAATAAATTCAGACAGGTGTAGAGCGAAACCGTCTTTCCTGAGCCGGTTGGGCCGGTTACCAGAATCATGCCGTACGGGCGCCCAATCGCTTTGAGCAATCGCTCTTTTTCTTCGGGCTCGTAACCGAGCGCATCGATACCTAACTTCGCGCTGCTGGGATCGAGAATCCGGATCACAATTTTTTCGCCGAACAATGTCGGCAACGTGCTCACTCGAAAGTCGATGACACGATCCGGCCCCACTTTGAGTTTCATCCGTCCGTCTTGTGGCACCCGCTTCTCGGAAATGTCCATGCGGGAAATTACCTTGATGCGCGACGCCAGCTTCTCCTTGATCGCCACCGGCGGAGACGCAATCTCCCGCAGTTCCCCATCGATGCGAAACCGAACACGGTAAGTGTGCTCGTAGGGCTCAAAGTGCAAGTCAGAAGCCCGCATACTGAAGGCATCCATCAGCATTTTGTGCAAGAACCGCACGACCGGAGCGTCTTCAACTTCTGCGACATTAGCCTGAGCACTATCCGACGATATTTCCGATGCGGCGGCATCAAACTCAAAATCATCGCCGATGATGTCTTCCATCGCCTCGGTTGCCGTGGTCGTATGTTGTTCGACCAACTTGGACAATTTGTCGTACTCGGCGATCACCCAATCGACCCCCATCTGGGTCGAAAACTTGATTTTTTCTGCTGCGGCCTGGTCCGACGGGTCGGCAGTGGCGACCATGAGACGGTTGTTGCGTTTACTCAACACAATAAGCCGGTACGAACTACAAATCTTTGCGTCGAGCAAGCCCTTTGGCAAGCGTTGCGAGTCGATAGCGTCCAGGTCGAGCAACGGTGCGGCGTACGCTATCGAAAGGGTATGGGCCAGATCCAAGGCAGAGACGGCACCCGAACCCACGAGCTCCGCAATGAAGCTATTTTTTGTCGAAAGCGCTTTCTTATAGATGTCTTCTGCGGATTTTTGCCCTAGTTTTCCAGCAGCGACCAGTGCACGACCCAGCCCGGGAAGTGCAATGGTGGGTGAATCTCGCGAAATAGAATCCGTGGCTGCCATGGCCCCAATAAAGTAGTTCTGTACAAACGGTTTAGCTGCAAGCAAATAGGTGGGGAATCAGCTCAGTTCCTCCGATAGTCCACAACATGCCCAGCTTTCTTGACGGTAGCTTAGCACGCTAGCCTCGATTTGGGATCACGTTAGCGTGTGATAGCCTTGTGCGCATTGAATTTCCCGTAGGTAAACACCATGAAAAACAACGACTTTTCCGCCTCTGCCCCAGTGATCCCTGTCGTGATGTGCGGCGGGAGTGGAACGCGGTTGTGGCCGTTGTCGCGCAAAGCGTTGCCAAAGCAGTTCGTGCCTCTGGTAAACGGAAAGAGCCTTTTGCAGATGACTTTGGAGCGTGCTCGGTTGCTCGGTGCACGGCAGTTGATTGTTGCCAGCGAGGAACATCGCTTTCTTGTGCATGAATGTGCTGTCGCAGCTGCAGTAGAAGCCGTCATTTTGCTCGAACCGGTAGCGCGCAATACTGCGGCCGCCATGGTCGCGGCGGCGCTCAACGCCGAGCCGGAGGCGTTGTTGCTCTTTTTGCCTGCAGACCACCATATTCCTGATGCGATAGCGTTCGCCAACACGATTGCATCAGGAATGGCTGCCGCGCAGGCAGGTTCGATTGTTACCTTCGGTGTGTTGCCGACATTTCCCAGTACCGCGTATGGCTACATACAGCAAGGGGACGAGTTGCAAGGGCAGGGCGCCGCACACGCAGTGCATAAATTTATTGAGAAGCCCGATACGCAACGCGCACAGCAGATCCTTCTGGCCGGTGGGCACTACTGGAATGCGGGAATTTTCCTGATCGAGGCACGCGTACTGATCTCAGCGATGCAAACCCATGCGCCTGATATTCTTGCGAGTTGTCGGTTGGCAGTGGCTGAACAAACTTCCGATGGCAATTTCCGTCGACTGGCGACTCCGGCCTTTGGCAGTTGCCGCTCGGAAAGCATTGACTATGCTGTGATGGAGAAAGCCAGCAATGTGGCCGTGCTGCCGTTTTCAGCCGCATGGAGCGATGTGGGAAGCTGGAATGCGGTTGCGGATCTGAGCGTCTCTGACAGTGAGGGCAACCGCATCCACGGTCAGGGTCACGTTTGCAATGCCCAGCGGACCTACATTCATGCCCCACATCGACCGGTTGTGGCGTTGGGAACCAAAGACCTCTTGATTATCGATACCGCGGACGCGCTTCTGGTGGCTGACGCGGGACAGGCCGAGCAAGTCAAGGCTGTCGTGTCCCAACTGGAGGCACTCGGTGTTCCACAGGCCCAGCATCACCGCCGCGTTGCGAGACCCTGGGGGGCCTACGACAGCGTCGATGCGGGTTCAAGGTTTCAAGTGAAACGCATCGTCGTCAATCCCGGAGCCACCCTCAGTTTGCAAAAGCACCACCATCGGGCAGAGCATTGGATTGTGGTAAGCGGCACAGCGGAGGTCACCAACGGAGACAAAGTGACGCTGCTGACGGAAAACCAGAGTACTTACATACCATTGGGACAAGTGCATCGGCTGGCAAATCCGGGCAAAGTTCCACTGGAGATCATCGAGGTGCAGTCCGGGGCCTATCTGGGGGAGGACGATATTGTTCGCATTGAAGACGTTTACGGTCGCAAGGAAACTCCCCCGCAGGCTTAGGGTTTGGCGTGAATTGCCTTCTCCCATTGGACGATCGTGTCAACGTGCTCGGGAATTTCCTGCAGGAATTGGCTACGGATGGTGTCATCGCTGATGGAATGTGCGGCCTCCATCACCTTGCGATAGCTGGATTCAAGTACTGGTAGCGCACGCACATCATTGGCGTGCACCAGTACCTCCCAGCAGAACAACCGTATCAAGCAAGCCGATTCAGCACCATCTAGCGTTTCACCCTCATTGCTGCGTAATAGCAGCGTATTGACGACCTGCACAGCAGTTGGCAAGTCACCCAGGCGCAAGGCAATGTAAGCAAGTCCAGCTTGCGCATCAAGATCACAGGCACCCGCAGACTGCTCCGCCTTGGCACAGGCAAGTTCAAACGACAACTTGGCACTGGTCAGTTGCCCCAGCGCAAGGTGTGCCCGGCCAAGACTCCACAGTGCAATGATCGCGACATCTGGGTTCTTTACATCGTTTGAAAGGTCCAACGCAGCCTGTGCCAGCGCGCGCGCTTCAGCCGCGTCACCGGTGCGCAGAGCCAATTTGGACAGTGCAGTCAAAGTGTTTGGTTCCGTGCCTCGGTCACCCACGGCACGGGCAAGCTGCAAGCTACCTTCCAGATACCGTCGCGCCACACTGTGCACACCCAGAGCCAACCAGCCGCTGCCCAGATTGGTCATCGCGATCGCTTCATTGCGCTGATTGCCCAACTCACGGTTTATCAACAAGTCCTGTTCGTCCCAGTCCAGAGATGCGACTCGATCCGATTGGCTGTCAGCGATGACCGATAGCGCATTGAGAAACAAGGCCTCCAGCGAGCGATCTCCCAAGGATCGGGAGCGCTCCAAACCCGCCCGCGCCAGATCGGAGCCCGCGGCGGTGTCCCCGAGGTAAGTCAGCGCGACGGCCAGTCGTTGTTGTCCTCGCAGTTCCATGGCTGGGACACCGCATTTTTGCGCCAGTTCAACACAATCTCTGGCTGCATCGCGCATTGCAACGAAATCGCCAGTACGCATAAAGAAACTGCACAGACGCGCCGCAACGTCACAGCGTTTTTGGTCGTTGTGCAATGCGTCGGCCAGTTCGCTAAGCGTCTCGATGTCGATCCGCTGGGCATCACGCCTGCCTTCAAGGTCCAACGTTCGCTCACGCACGTCCAATAGTCTCCAATGCATTGATAAGGACTGAACCCTGTCGTGTGGCTCTTGTGTGGTTTTGAGAAACTGTAAAGTTTCCAGCCCCTGAGAAACGAAGCTGAACACGCCGTCATGCGCGTGGCGGGTGACGGCGTGTTCTGCTGCCCTGGCGTAATAGTCGCAAGCACTCGCGTAGTCACCAGCTTTTTCGAAGTGCCGAGCCGTGATGGCCAGATAGTCTTTGGCACGTACACCGGTTTGGGCAGTCAACCACTGCGCAACGCGGGCATGCATATCCATCTTCGCGTGCTTGAGCAGAGTGTCATAAGTTTGCTGGTGCAAAAGCTGGTGAGCAAAAGCATAGGTCCGGGTGTCGTCCAACGAAGTATCTGCCAGCGGTACGACCAGACGGCTTTGGACCAGGGTCGCCAGGCAATTTCCGGAGTCGGGCGACAGCCAAAACAGGGCCTTGTCCCAAAACACCGAGCCAATGACACTGGCATGTTGCAGCCCTCGCCGCTGTGACTCCTGCAGGCGATCGAGGCGGGCCTGGAGAATGCCCGTAAGTGTAGGCGGAACGTGGGTTGCCAGCAGTTTCTCAGGCTGCACGCGCCATGATTCGGGCTCGGTGAGGATGGCCCCCTCGTCGATCAACATCTTGACGAGTTCTTCCATGTAGAAAGGATTGCCGTCAGCGCTGCTGATCAACATTTCGCGTAAAACCACCGGGACCTGAGGTAACTTCTTCAGCAACTCATGAGCGAGCAGGCGGCTATTGTGCTTGTCGAACGCACGAAGTTCCAATGGCTGCGCGCCAGTGATGCTAGCCCACTTGGTCAAAGGCTCCTGCGTGGTTGGGCGCGTCAAAGTGACAGTGAGCATGGGTACATCACGATTGATCTGCACCAGGTAGATCAGGAAATCGATGGTCTCCCGGTCAGCCCAGTGCAGGTCGTCAAGGACCATAAGCACCGGCGTGCGTCTATGTCGCGCCACCTCGCGCAAGAATAAGGCGGCAGCATGGTAACCGCGGGTTCGAATTTGCTTGCCATCGTCCACTATGCCGCGCACGTGTCTGCTGGCTGAATAGTCAATTCCCAGTAAGTGTCCCAGCAAATGGGCATGTGCCGTCGCAAGCTCCATTGAGCCATTTGCGGCGAGCACTGGAATGATGGCTTGTTCGAATTTTTCCTTTACCGCTGGCAGGCTGTCGTTGTCGGAAATTTGAAAGCGCCACGCCAAAGTATCGCGAAGTAATCCGTAGGGTTGACTTCGGGTGTTGGCATGTGCGCGTGCCTGAAGAAAGTAGAAAGCCTTGGCGCAGGACGCAGTCCAATTTTTGAACTCGTACAGCAACCGGCTCTTTCCCAAGCCAGCATCTGCCACGACGTGTACCTGGGCATACTTTGGATCGGTGAAAATCGCAAGAAACGCGTTTTGCAAGGTTTGCAGCTCCGTATCCCTGGCGACCATGCACGTCTGGATGCCCTCGATGCCCCGGGATGATCGGCGCAGTGCGCGTGGTTTACCGCGTAACACCAGGTAGGTCCGCAAGGCCTGCGCTACCCCCTTGACCTCAATGGGTGGTTGGGGTACCACATCAAAAACACCACGCACAAGGCGATAAGTGTCATGGCTGATGCGCAGACCGCCCACAGGCGCAGACTGCTCCATGCGTGCTGCCACGTTGACAGGCAAGCCGCGGATGTTGTTCTCGGCGTCCACGCCTCCACCCAGCAATACACTTCCGGTATGCAGACCCACCCGGATGTTGAATCCTGCGTGTTGAAAGCGTCGCTCAATCCATTCCTGATGGTGTCGACTCTCCTCCAGCAGTGCCAAGCCAGCAAACACGCCACGCTCAGCATCATCTTCACTGGCCACTTCTGCGCCGAACACGGCCAGCACGCTGTCGCCTGCGAACTTCAGTACTTTGCCTCCATGTTGGGTGATGACGGCTGCATACCGTTGCATCGCGCTATCCATCGCCACATGAACATCTTCCGGGTCCAGTTGCTGGCTCAATGCAGTGGAGCCCACGATGTCGAGAAACAGAATCGTGACGTAGCGCAGTTCCTGCTCGGCGGCAAGAGTGGAAAGTCGTGCACGCATTGGCCCCAGAGCTGCATCGACAAGGGCGTCGCCTAGCAATATGCGCTGCGCGTGCAGCGCAGCGATAGCCAACTCCAACTGCTCGCGCTCGGTGGCCATGGGTTTATCGGGGGTGTGGCTGCGGATGAATGCGCCGGTAACCGCGCCCTGCCTTCACTTGTGCCTTGTGTTTTTTGCGTTGGAGTGCCTGGGCGTCGCCTTCGAACTCGGGTTGTGACCATTTCCTGGTCTTTGGATCAAAGATATTCAGGTAGGCGCCCGGATTCATGCCAAATGACTGCAGTGTTTTGCCCCGATGCACGGTTCCAAGAAAGTCATTGCGACGCCCTGGTTGCTCGCCCAGGCTGAAATAACTCGGCAACACAAAGTTGGAAACTGGTACGCCATCGATGGTGTAGCTTTCTGCCTGCACCGCATCGCACATCTCGAAGAGATGCAGCACCCGTCTGCGCCGGTCAAACGGGTGGTTGCCCTCGACCAGCAGATTGCACAGCGGGTCGCCAATCAACTCCAGTGTTTCATGGGATAGCGTGACGGACCAATCTTCTTGCAATTTTTCGCACAGTCCCAGAAAAACTATGCCATAGGGGATGTCCCGATAATTGGCATCGTGCCATCCCACAGCTTCGCGCGTATTAGTTCCATCGACCAGGTACATCACTGCGTCGCCACGCATGTCGGATTGGTCATGGACGCGAAGCCGCTGTCCAATCGGACCCTCCAACCGTAGGGTGCCGCCAAAGCTCCAGTACGGTTCAAAATCGTCCTTGATCTGCCGGTTGATCGCCCTGGCAACTTCCTGTGCACGGGCATCCGCGACTTCCTTGGAGCGGTTGATGAGTGAAATAAGCATGCTGACTTTCACCGGTGTGGTTTGGCAAATATACACAGACTGGCCTGCCGTACACTGCGGTTTCCTGTCTCACCGGCCGTTTTTTTCGTGGATCCACAGTTTCAGCCCGCATACCAACCGTTAGCCGAGCGACTGCGTCCACGTACTTTGGGGCAGGTGATTGGGCAGCGGCACCTGCTGGGCGAAGGCATGTCGCTGCGTTTGGCGTTTGAGTCCGGGCAACCGCACAGTTGCATACTCTGGGGGCCGCCGGGCGTAGGCAAGACCACCATTGCCCGCTTGATGGCTAAGGCCTTTGATGCCGAGTTCATCACCATCAGTGCCGTTTTGGGAGGCGTCAAGGACATTAGAGATGCGGTCGAGCGCGCTGCATCGGCACGTGGCGGACTGGACCGTCGCCACACCATCGTGTTTGTGGATGAAGTTCACCGCTTCAATAAAAGCCAGCAGGATGCATTTCTGCCGCATGTCGAGAGTGGTTTATTCACGTTCATTGGTGCTACCACCGAGAATCCCTCTTTTGAGCTCAACTCCGCCCTCTTGTCCCGTATGGCGGTGTACGTGCTGCAACCATTGGATGACGAGGATTTGCAGCAAATAGTGGCTCTAGCGCTTTCTGAGCATGCGCTGCCAGCTATTGATTCTGTAGCAGTTGAGCGTCTGGTGGCGTATGCCGATGGGGATGCCCGTCGGCTGCTCAACACACTGGAAACACTGGGGGTGGCCGCGCATCAGGAGGGCGTTGAGAAAATTGACGATGACTGGTTGCTGAAGGTTCTTGGTGAGCGCATGCGCCGCTATGACAAAGGGGGTGACCAATTCTTTGACACCATTAGTGCATTGCACAAAGCGGTGCGTGGTTCGGACCCGGACGCTTCGCTGTACTGGCTGGTGCGCATGCTCGACGGTGGTGCAGATCCGCGCTATCTGGCCCGTCGTCTAATCCGTATGGCCAGTGAAGATATCGGACTGGCTGATCCGCGCGCCTTGCGTTTGGCACTGGACGCCGCGGAAGTGTTTGAACGTCTTGGCAGTCCGGAAGGGGAACTCGCGCTGGCGCAGTGCGTGGTGTATCTGGCGGTGGCGCCGAAGTCCAATGCGGTGTACACCGCGTTCAAAAAAGCAAAGGCAATGGTGCAAAGGGACGGGTCACGGCCGGTGCCGGTGCACTTGCGCAACGCGCCGACGCCATTGATGAAGCAACTCGACTATGGCAAAGCCTACCGTTACGCCCATGACGAACCCGATGCCTTTGCCGCCGGGGAGTCTTACCTGCCCGATGGGCTGCAAGAACCCGATTTTTACCGCCCGGTGGAGCGTGGGCTGGAAATCCGCATTGCTGAAAAGTTGCGGCACTTGAAGGAACGCAATGCGCAAGCCCGCGCACCAAAAGATAACCATGGCGGCACTTGATGCACAAGGGTAAACCCTTGTCATGCCGGCCTGGATCGAAAGTCGCCTTCGTTACAATCCCCGAGCTGGTTGATCAAGCTGGCGCTGGCGAACTTCTTGCTTTGTTTTGGGTAGGTGCAAATCAGGCTGAATCCAGTGTGAGCACGTGGTTCAGTCATGGCCGCTTCGTGCGCTCGCAAGACATTCGAGAGGTTTTATGGACATTTTGCTGCAGCAGATCATCAATGGCCTGGTGTTAGGGAGCATGTACGCCTTGATCGCGTTGGGCTACACCATGGTGTATGGGATCATCAATCTGATCAATTTTGCCCATGGTGAAGTCATGATGGTGGGCGCTTTGACCAGTTGGACCATCATTGGGTTGATGCAGGAGTCCATGCCTGGCACGCCGGGGTTCATCATTCTGTTGATTGCGCTCGTTATTGCCTGTGTGGTGGCTGCCGCGCTGAATTTTGTGATCGAGAAAGTGGCGTACCGCCCGTTGCGCAATAGCCCCAAGCTCGCCCCTTTGATCACTGCCATAGGTATGTCGATTCTTCTGCAAACCTTGGCCATGATCATCTGGAAGCCCAATTACAAGTCCTATCCCACCTTGCTGCCTACCACCACCATTGATATTGCTGGCGCAGTGATCACGCCAACGCAGGTCATGATCTTGAGTGTGACAGCGGCATCGCTGGCGATTCTGATGTGGCTGGTCAATTACACCAAGCTGGGTCGTGCCATGCGCGCCACGGCTGAAAACCCACGCGTGGCCGGTCTGATGGGCGTCAAGCCGGACATGGTGATCTCGGCTACTTTCATTATCGGTGCGGTTCTGGCAGCCATCGCCGGCGTCATGTATGCCTCCAATTACGGTACAGCACAGCACGCGATGGGGTTTTTGCCGGGGCTCAAGGCATTTACCGCCGCTGTTTTTGGTGGTATTGGCAACCTCGCGGGCGCTGTCGTCGGAGCCATTTTGCTGGGTCTGATCGAGTCCATCGGCGCGGGCTACATTGGAGCACTTACGGGCGGGATCCTGGGTAGTCACTATTCGGACATTTTTGCCTTCATTGTTCTGATTGTTGTGTTGACATTACGCCCTTCAGGTCTGTTGGGTGAGCGTGTGGCAGATCGCGCTTGAGCTGGGGATCGACATGAAACAACAAAAGCTGATTGTTTTCCTCCTTGCCGGGCTTGGCTTGCTCGTTTTGCCGTTGTTGCTGCAGGGCTTCGGTAACGCCTGGGTACGTATTGCCGACATGGCTTTGCTGTATGTGCTGCTGGCACTGGGTTTAAATATCGTGGTCGGCTATGCCGGTTTGCTGGACCTGGGCTATGTTGCATTTTTCGCCATCGGCGCCTATATGTACGGCCTCATGGCATCACCGCATCTGGGTGAGACCTTTCAGGCTGTTGCCACGATGTTTCCCAATGGACTGCACACGCCGCTGTGGCTGGTGTTGCCACTTGCTGCTGGTTTGGCGGGCATTTTTGGTGTTCTTCTGGGCGCACCCACACTGCGTCTGCGAGGCGACTACCTCGCCATCGTCACTTTGGGTTTTGGTGAGATCATCCGCGTTTTTCTGAACAATCTGGATCACCCCTTCAACATTACCAATGGTCCCAAGGGCGTCAGTCAGATCGACTCTTTGACTTTCTTCGGCGTTAGTTTTTCCAAGAAACTTTCTATCTTCGGAGTGGACTTTGCCCCGGTAACTTTGTACTACTATCTGTTCCTGGTGTTGGTCATTGTCAGTGTGGTGATTTGCCATCGTCTGGAACTCTCGCGGGTTGGCAGAGCCTGGATGGCAATTCGCGAAGATGAAATCGCGGCCAAGGCCATGGGCATCAATACCCGTAATCTGAAGTTGCTGGCGTTCGGCATGGGCGCTACCTTTGGCGGCGTGTCGGGCGCCATGTTTGCGGCATTTCAGGGTTTCATTTCCCCGGAGTCCTTCAGCCTGATGGAGTCGGTGATGATCGTTGCCATGGTGGTACTCGGAGGGGTCGGCCATCTGCCGGGTGTCATTCTGGGGGCGGTGTTGTTATCGGCGTTGCCTGAAGTGCTTCGCTATGTCGCAGGGCCACTGCAGGCTATGACTGGTGGCCGGTTGGATGCTTCGATTCTTCGCCAGCTTCTCATCGCGCTTGCCATGATCAGTGTCATGTTGCTGCGCCCGCGGGGTTTGTGGCCGTCACCGGAGCATGGTAAGTCCCTGCAGAGCCTGAAGGGGTGAATCCAATCATGGTAAACAACATGACAGACACAGTACTTAACGTTTCAGGCGTTTCCAAGCGGTTCGGCGGGCTGCAGGCGCTCAGTGATGTGGGCATCAACATCAAGCGTGGGCAGGTCTATGGGCTGATCGGCCCTAATGGCGCCGGAAAGACCACTTTTTTCAATGTGCTGACCGGTTTGTACACGCCTGATAGTGGCACGTTTGAGCTTGCCAATAAGCCTTACCAGCCGACGGCAGTGCACGCCGTGGCCAAAGCCGGCATAGCGCGCACGTTTCAGAACATCCGACTATTTGCAGAGATGACCGCGCTGGAAAACGTCATGGTGGGGCGTCATATCCGTACCCATTCGGGGCTGCTCGGTGCCATATTTCGTACGCAAAGTTTCAGGGCTGAAGAGGCGGCCATTGCCAGCCGGGCCAAGGAGTTGCTGGACTATGTTGGCATTGGCAAATTTGCCGACTACAAGGCGCGCACCTTGAGCTATGGTGATCAGCGCCGTCTGGAGATTGCCCGTGCACTGGCGACGGATCCACAACTGATCGCGCTGGACGAGCCAGCGGCGGGCATGAATGCGACCGAGAAGGTGATGTTGCGCGAATTGATTGACCGTATCCGCAACGACAACCGCACCATCCTGTTGATTGAGCACGATGTCAAGCTGGTGATGGGTCTGTGCGACCGCGTGACCGTCCTCGACTACGGCAAGCAGATCGC
>JFJP01032808.1_pt1 | contig 24756 bp, 21 predicted proteins | sample 431651 | NCBI WGS metagenome assembly JFJP01 (sample SAMN02602958, study PRJNA72255) | Microbial mat metagenome, whole genome shotgun sequencing project. | biome: fresh water; feature: sink hole; material: water; isolation source: purple microbial (photo- and chemosynthetic) mats found in...
GATTTTTTTGAGGATTTGCACGCCAACCATTTAACCTTAGATTCTTTACGGTCAGCGTTGTTTCGTGAACTAAAATTTGACGCGGTGATGCGGTTAGTGAGCGCGCATGTCCCTGATATTACTGAAAAAGAGATAGAAACTTTTTATCAACGACACATAGAAAAATTTACTCGACCCGAACGTCGGCGAGTACGGCAAATTTTAATTACGATTAATGAAGAATATCAAGAAAATCAAAGAGATACAGCAAGGCAGCGCCTAGAAAAAATTGCCCAAGATTTAAAACAACATCCTGAGCAATTCATTGAATATGTTAAGAAATATTCAGAATGTCCGAGCGCATTACAAGACGGTTTGTTGGGAGAGATACCGCGTCATCATTTATATCCAACCTTAGATGCGGCATTATTTGAATTAAAAGCGAATGAAATCAGTGAGATATTAGAATCTGAATTAGGATTACATTTGTTATTATGTGAGGAAATTTCTCCCGCACAGGTTTTAACTTTAGAGCAAGTTTCTTCAAAAATTCGTGAACATCTTCAACAACATGCTCGTCAAACTTACCAACGTAACTGGTTAAAACAACGCGCTAATTAGGATTTTAAAACCATTCATTAAGGCATTATTTCTAACATTTCAACAAAAGTTTCTCTAAACAGCTAACTCAGGGAAAGATTGGAAAGTTTGTTGAAATAAATCGCGTCGAGTTTCAACATCAAGAATAGGACGATTAGGGTGTTTATACAAATGAAAACCCGCCCATGTTTCTTTATTGAGAAATGAATTTGTTGCAAGGGTTTCTGCTAATTTAACTAATGCAGGCGTTGGGGCATCTGCCAAATCCCATAAAATACTAAATTTGCTCACGGTTTGATAAGCAGAAGCAAATAGCGGTGCTTCATCAACATGAATTAACAAAATTACGCCTTCAAAATCGCTGGGAGAAACCGATAATAAATTCACCGCAGAACACAACGCGGGTATAGAAACTTCAGGTTTTGGCGCTAAAATTAAAGGGGCGGGAACATATTTAAATGTTTGTGTAAATTGCTCTAATTTTCCAGCCAATCTTAACAATCCAGCTAAACCATAACGTGCTTTACCTTGCTCACCAAAAACAGGTGCTAAATTAGAAGAAGTTGCGACTTCAACTAACACTTGTTTCTCAAAATTTTTAATCCCCGCATATTTAAGCATGTGAATTGCCCACACATGAGAGTAAAAAAGACAATGAACGGGGCGATTAGTTTGCTGTGTCATAGTTAGTTGTTTCCTGATGTTCCCAAAGTTGAATAATTGATTGTTGCTTAGTTGTTTGCAAAGTGACAAACCATTTCAAATCCGCACTGAAATGAAATTGTTCAATATCTTTATGCTCAAGCAAAAATCCCACCGATTGGATTTTCAAATCTTTATTGCTCCAAAATAATTCGCCAGTTGGCATTAACCAAAAAAAACGTCCAGATACATAACAAATATATACTAAATTAGAAGGTAATTGCAAACAAATGGGCGATTTCTGTTGCTCTAATCGGCATAACGAGTAGCGTGTTTGATCATGCATATCTAGTGCCAGCGCCAAGATGATTTGACCGTCACTTTGTAAATTAATAATTGGACCGTTTAACTCCCATGTATTCAATGGGTTAGTATCGTGCGTTCTCAAAACAACCCGATGCCCCATATAACCCTCATTCGTAACAAAATCGCCATTTTCCAATACACATATTTTAGGTTCAAATAAGTAATTTTCACTGCGATAAAAGGTTTCTTGTTGAGATTTCAAATCCATCCAAAAAACTCGTTGTCCAGCACTCCACACGAGAAACTGTCCTTTTACATCAAATCCTTTTACTCCTTGACAATTTGAACACAAACAACAACGCTGACGGTTCTCTACATTTAAACTGAAAATCTTACCCTGATTGCTATAAATTAAATGTTGATTGATGTTTTGAATACTTACCGTGTTAAATAAGGTAAAAATCGAGGTAGTTTCTTGAAAAACTTCCCAATGATTATCAAATCCTACGCCTAATAAATGATCTAAAGCTAATATTTGTCGAACAGGCTGTTTAAAAGTTATAGTTTGGCGATGTTTTAAATAGGATATTTTAAAATTAAAATGCGCGGATAATTCTTTAGGTTTAGGTAATTCAAAAATGGGTTTTTCAATTGCCATTTTTCCTTGTGCTAAATTAAAAAGTAATTTTAAAGCAACGCTTGCATCTCCTAAGCGATCTTCGGGATTTTTCTCCAATAATTGTCCTATAAAATCACGCAAATGTGGATGACTAATCATTTCTAAAGGGGGCGGCGTGCTCAAATGTGCATTAAAGATTTCATCTGTTGTTCCACTAAAAGGGCGTTGTCCCGCAAGTATTTCAAATCCTAACACGCCCACACTGTACAAATCACTGCTAAATGAATATTTTTCATATAAACGTTCGGGGGCAATATAAGCTGGACTAGCGGGTAACATTTTACCCATTTGAGCTTCCCGTACAAATGCGGCTGCTCCTAAATCACTTAATACAAATTGAGGAATTTCTTTATTTTGTCGATAGCGCAATAAAATGTTTTCTGGTTTTATATCACAATGAATTGTGCCGTGTTGGTGCATATATTGTAATGCACGCAAAATATCTCTCAAACAATAAAAAAAAATCTTTAATTTCAAAGGATTATTATTAAGAAAGATGCGTAAAGTTCCTCCATTGATATATTCATAAATTAAGCACCCACAACCCTCGCCCAAATATAATGTATCTAAACAACTTGCAATATTTGGGTGTTGCATGCTAAATGCCGCCGACATTTCTCTCAAATACGCATTTTCGGGAGAAACCATGAAACACTTAATAATAATCAACATTTGATTTGTTTCATCACGTCCCAAATACACTTGGCGATAAGGAGCAGATTGTAGGAGTTCTAATAAATGATAACGAGGTGGCAATAAGTTTTTTATTTTAGAGTTCACGCAATTGCGCCAATAGTTTTTCTAAAGGTGGATCATCGTTTTCTATTAGGGGTTCTAATAAACGAATTCGTTGTTGTCCAGCAATGACAAATTCACAGCTTGGGGCAGCCCCGCGAGCACTACATTTGATTTCTAAACAATCTAATGAATGATTAGAAATTTTCTCAAATAATCCTCTCAACATTCCAGCAATCATGAAATCCACTCGATCTCGCAAATGGCTTAATGTATCTACAAATAAACTGTGCGTCATGCTCACTCGAATAATGCCATAAGTGCTCGCATCTTCCAAATAGATTTTGAGCTTTCCCCAACCATGCAAATTGAAATACTGTTCAATAAAGTCAATGAAATCATTTACTGTAAAGTTTTCTAAGGGTGTTTGATTAGTGAGTTGTAATTCTTTATTGAAAGCATCATACAACTGTTTTCCCCATCGATAACCGCAATTACTTAAAATGATTTTCCACGCATCGCCTGCTTCAATATACAACGCTTCATAAATCCCGCGAATAATATCTGACGACAAATAAATAATTCTCGATCCGTTATAATTGACCACTGTGCCAGCTTTCAAATCGTAGAAATAGCCAGATTCACCCAAAAGTTTCTCAAATATTGCATTTTCTAATGTTTGGTGAGTCATGTTAATCTCCCGATAAAATATCAATGGCTTGTTGCAAATGCGGTTCTATCAATTGAAACGAAGAAGGTGTTAGCACACGTTGATAATGTTGCTTTAATTTTGTATAGGTTTCATAAATGGAGCGTCGATGGGCGGGTAATTCTTCCATTTTGTTATCTTGTGCAGCACCTGAAAATAACACTTTTCCTTTCGTTTTCTTATCAGGAAATTCAAATGAATGTAAAATAGTTTTCAGCCAAATCAATAGCTTATCTGCAAACCATTGAGAATCATTCATTAACATTGATAAGGTCGCATACGCACTCACATAACGCACATCTCGCGTACATTTTGCTAACGCAGATTGATGAAATTGCTCATACGGATAGATAGCAAAAATCTCATCAATAACCTTTTGAACAATAGCTTGTTCCACTGCGGTAATTTCTCTCGCTGCAATTGCGCGTTGCGTGTATTCTGGCACGACACGGCAATATTCATCTAATTCCTGCTCGCTCATTTGTCGACTTTCTGTCGCACGAAATAGGGCTTGTAATTGCGGATGTTTTCTCAAACTTATATCAGACATTGGACACTCAATTAGGCTGTTTTTCCAACCCAAGGTAAAGAACTAAAAAAGGGTTGACTCTTTACAGTTTTGAAATCATTTTGATCTAAAATAGTTGGCACAGTTCCTCCCGATGCTTGAATTGCTTGTAGGGTTGCTGCAAAAATTGGATTTTCTACCAAGTTGCTATCATTTTTCCAACCATTTTGTTTGGCGGGCAATACTCGAAAATGGGTTTCTTCGCCCGTATCTTGTTCTACCACTTTAATTCGCGGCAAGGCTTTCTCAAATGGCAAACTTCCAAAGAAATTCCCTGCTTTGTTTAAATTAGAAGACAAGGGTTGTCTAGCAATAGTTTTTATAGGTTCTTGAATGATTTGTTTATTTTCAATCGATTTAGGTTCTTGAATAGGCGTAGTAATAACGGCAGGCGTTGTATCATGAATTGCAGGTTTTTCTAATACAAAACTTCTTGGTTCTTTATATTCTGTTTTAAGCGATAGAAATAAACTTGAAATCGGCATTGTTTCAGTTGCTAAAATGTCTTCTCCCAAATCGGGCAAAGCAGGCAATTCTTCCTCATGCAATAAAACTTCTTCCGCTTCTTGAACACCTGCCACGCCTCGATTTAAGGTTTGGAAAGTGATTTCTAAAAGCGGAGCAGGTTCATTCAAATCATTACAGCCTTTATTGAGTTGAGCACAACTTTGATACAATAAAGTTTGTAATAAATTAGGTGAAGTATTTTCTTGAAATTTATGATTTAACTTTTCCAATGCCATAAACAAAGGATTTTGCGGAGAGGTTTCTCTATGATTAAAATCCAGTTTTTCTAAGGCTTGTTCTAATAATTCTGGCGTGTTCATGCTTCAATATCCAAATTATTTAAAATTTCGCTGGCAGTTGCTCCTTCTTGTCGCCAAAATTCGGCAGCATTAACCTGTTTTTTATCGCCCACAATAAATTTACAAACGTCGTTACCCATTGAATAACATTGAACTTCTATGCAATCTCGCTCTTCTTTTTCATAGACAGAGAAAACGCCCGCAAATAAACCAGCATACAAATGACAAACGGGTTTTCCTACAATTTTCATTGCGTGTGCAACGGCTGAATTACGAATTTCTACCACTGTTAAACCACGTTTTTTGAAACCTAAATCTAATGTCCATCCTCCAAATCCTTCCACTGTTAGGGGCCACCACCAACATTCAAACACAAACTTACGATTCATTTGCCAAATATCGAGTTTTCCTCCGCCAAATTCTTGGCGCATACGGGTATTGAAACGTTGCATATCTTTTTGACCCCATTCAACCCCACAACGATACATCATTAAATTAGCCGAGTTGCTCCCCACTTCTTCTTCAATTCCAATGTGCAAACCTGTAATAAATGCTTCAGTAACTTTTGCAGCCCGCTGACCATCTCTTAAATAGATTGCACCTTGCTCAGTTTCTTTACGAAAGAACTCGTCTTGATGATAATAATTATGATAGCCTTTGAAACCACCATCAATAGGACTAATTGGCATACTTTCCTCCACTTTTTGAAATCAAGTTAATTTCACTTCTTTAACGTCAAAATCAACATCTTTTAATTGCATAATTGAAGAACGAGTAATAATTTTTCCTGCTTCAATTAAAATGCGTCCATCAATTGGGTGTAAAATCGGAACTTGTGTACGTTTTCCAATCAACGATTCTAAGCTCGATGTTGATTCTAAATACAAACCTTCAGGTAAAGCAATTTCTACTCCTTCTGCAATGACATGTGCTTGACATGCCAAACGGCTGTTGCTCTGTGCGCCGCTTAATAATGCTAAGGTTTTTTTCTCTCTTTCTGTAATCGGTGTCAAACAATGTGGATTACGGGTCACATAAACGTGACAGGTCGCGCACAAACCCCGTCCACCACATAACATCATGACATCTACTTGTTTTGCCAATAATGCCTCTAAAACTGGCATATTTGTTTTAACGTCGACGGATTCAGCGCCTTTAAAATTAACACTTTTCACGAGATTGTCCAATTAGAAAACGTGGTTTCTGTCCATTCTAAATGATCAAAGGCATTGTAAAGATTTTTTAGTTGTAATTCAATGAGTTGCCATTCTGGATCGGTAAAATATTTTTTCAGATTTTGTAATAACGTTGGCAATGATTTCTCTGTAACTTGGCGAGTATTGAGTTTTAAGAAAATCCCAATATGTTTGAAATACCAATCCTCTAAGATGACATTTTGTGTTCCAATCAGTTGTAACCCGAGTTGTCTTAATACATGTCCAATATCTTTTCCACATTGCAGTGTTTTAAAAGAAAGCGCTGCTTCTTCTCCCAAACGCTGCGGATTTTGTAATAGCTTTAAACCCGCTTGAGTTGCAATCCATTGTTGTAAGAATAATTGTCCGCGTTTCTCTATATAAGTTTGGGTTTGAGATTGGTGATGAATGATTTGAAAAATTACCTCATTTTCTAATCCCCAACTTAATTCTTCAGAAATATCATGTTTAATGGTTTCTATGTTCATTTCGAAGGTCGATCTTAAAATCAACAATTTCAAAATAAACCCAATCATTTGTTGTTGCTGTGGAGTGATTTGAAGTGCTGATCCGTTGCTCTTAAACCATTGACGTGATTGTGTTTTTAGCGTCGTAGGAATAACAGCAGTTTGTTGCAACCAGTCAGTTAAACGGCTTAATTTTTCTAAAGACGGCGATTTCCAACCCGTTAATTGCGCGACCACCCGATCCGAAGGCTGCCCCGCCGTCAACCAACCGTCCTGCATGCGCGACCAAATTTCGTATTGCCAAATTTCTCGCGTGTAAGAAAAATTTGAAAAAACTGCGCAAAATACATCAAAACCGCGCAAATGGGGTTCTTTTTGCAAAATCTCCAATTTCGACACATAAGTTTGAATGCGAGATTGGGTTTCTAACGTCTTTTCTAACAGCGTTCCATTTAGAAGAGTTAAAACGCTTTGACATTGATTTTGAAGGTTTTTTGCGTCCGTAAAAACAGAACTACTTAAAATCAACCGTTGCAATAAAGCCGCGCCCGACAAAGGAGCTTGCTCATGCGTCATCGATACCACTAAGATTCCACTTAATGTATTGTGCCAATCAGTATCTTGTTGATTTTTATAAAATAATTCCAAGCCAACATTTTTACTTAACAAAGGTAATTGTTCAAAAACGCCACTTAGTTGCCCAATCCATCGATAAAGCGCTAAATGTTCATGTTTGTCAAGGTAAGTCAATGTTTTTTCTTGCAAACGTAACTTCACTAAACGCCAAGTTTCGGCGGTGTAATGCACGAACGGCGCAACGTATTGCACTAAAAAACGCCCACAATTTATGGTGGCTAATGAAGGCGGTTGCTCACTTAACGTTTTTCCAGTAAATTCAATGAATAAGCGCAAATCCCGTCGACATTTTGCGGAATCTGTCAAACCATCTTGTTGTGCTTGTCCCGTCAATGCTGGGAAATCAACGAGCATATTTTCCGCAATATTATCAGCATGTTGCAATATTTTTACGCCGAGCGAAGTTTGTCGAATCACCTCGAAACCTCGCCACAAAATCAACGTCCAACACGCAGCGGGGGCGGGCGGCAAGTGTTGCGATGTACGCACAACGAATTGTCGCCAACTCGTAAGTAATTGATCTACCTTAGATTGTTCTAAAAGTTGCCGCACAAAAGGCTGCATCGCTTGCCACGCCGCTTCTTCATCGCCATGTTGATAAAGTTCTTGCAAAAACGCGCTCACGCCGCTGTGCCAATTAGGCGTAACTCCTTGTAATAATTGAGGAAGTGCGTTTTCGAGCGCGGTATAAAATAACGGCGGCGAACGTTGAATGAACACCGTCGACCACAACCCCTCTTTTAAATTAAGTGATTGAATTGTCGGCGTTTTTTTATCATTTGAAAGAGTGGAACTTTCTAACAGAAAATCTTGCAAAATCGGCGCACTTTGCCAATGTGATTGTTGAAATAAAGCATTTAATTCTTTGAAAATATTAGAAATTACTTGAATTTCAGACGCAGAAAATTCGCTCGATAATACCTGCGAAATTTTAGGGAGAATTTTTTCCGCGTGCTGACGCGTCGGAACGCTCAAAAATTGCCCCACTCTGCGCCAATACCATTGCGAAATGTGGTGGCATGGCACTAAACCACTCAAGTGCAACCCAATCCGCCGCATCAAAAATTGTAAATCTTCACAATGCGGAACGTTGAGTTTTTGGGATAAAAATTCCGCCCAATTCTTTTGAAAATTCAATAATTTATGTGCTGCCGTGATCATCGGCACACTTTGGGCGGCGAGCTGACAACGTTCGGTTAATCGATGGTTTTCGCCAAATTGACGGGTAATCGACTGATTTAAAACAGTTAAGTCGGGCAAATTATCGATATTTTCAAAGAGAAAACGTCGAATTTGGGCGGGCGACAGTGTTTCATAACTAACTAATTTTTTTAGAAAATCGCCATCAACGATCTCTGCAAACATTGTAAAAGAAGGCGTTTGCCAATGATTTAGCGTAAAAGGCATTTGATCGTCAAGATTATCTTTTTCAGCACGATGCCGACAGCGATCCGCCGCATAGTCTAACTCTGATAATAAAATACTAAATGAATCAATACGTTGTAAATTTTGACACAGCGGGAATTTTATTAAACTCTGCGTAATTTCAGTTTGACGTTGAATGAGTTTTTGTAATAATTTAGGATGTAATAAGTCTTTGAATGTATTTAAAAAAATGCCTTGCTGCGATTGCCAATCGACCGCCGACATTTGCGCTAACAACGGCGATGCGAGCGCCAATCGTTGCGCCATTGCCACACCAGAAATAGGGGCACAATCGGGCGTGATCGCCGCCGCCAACAATCCCCCAATTAAATCGCGCCATTGTTGCTCGGTCGCCCAATCCTCTGCAAAAAGTGGGTCTTCACTCGCAAAAACTTGCGCACAGATTTGATGCGTCGACGGTAAAAAATCAGCCGCAGCAATGAGTTGCGCGATCCAACGATATAAAGTTTGCTGTTCGAGCGGATTTAAAAAAGGCAACGCTTCCTCTTCCAAACGACCCCATGTAAAACGCCAAACCTCTGATTTATAACGCACAAATGGCGAAATCGTTTGAACCCAATATCGAACCACATTCAAAGCTGCTAAAGTCGGCGGTTGTGTGCGCAAACATTCCGCTAAATAACTGATTAATAAGCCAATATCGCGGCGACATTTATTGTGATGCGTTTCTGACAATTTGAGAATGCGGGCGAGATGCTCTGAAATCTTATCTGCAAAAAAGTCAATATTTTCAATGAGTTTCATGCCCAACGAAATTTGACGCACATACATCGGCGCACGACTCGCCAGATTATCCCAAAATAAATGATTGTGAGATATTTTCCAAGTTTTTTCTATATCAATCAAAGACTTATTTTGAAGATCGCGTTGCAATAATGGCATTAAATTTTGCCACGCCGCTTCTTCATCTTTTGTGAATGCAAATGCTTTAAAAAACTCAGGTACATCAATAGGTTGCGTAAAAATACTTTGCGCAGTGACATGATGAATTGGCAATGGTTGAAATGAAATGTTTTCTCGATTGCGATAATCAGAGGAAACTCCTAAGGCTTCTTGATATAAGTCTTTGATTAATTTGGAAATAATTTGCGCTTCAGGCATTGAAAACTGCAGTTGAAAACCGCGTAAAAAGCCCGCCAAATTCGCCGCCAACGCCGCCCGTTCACGATGCACCAAATACACGCCGACCGAAATATCCCACCACCAACGCAAGGTTTCTTTTGGATCGAGCGAAGTTGCCAACGCCCACGCCGCACGTTGTAAAGTGAACGCATTATCTTGAATACAAAATTGTTGTCCAGTTTCTCCAATTTCTTTAATATAATCAGGACATTCCGTGCACACTTGTTCAACCACAAATTGAGCAACAGATTGAGCCTGCGAACTTAATGTGAGAGCCGCCGTTAAATAAGAAAGTTGCTCACCAAATGCAGAGAAACTTTCTTTAAATGATGGCGAAAGTGATGCGGTTTGAAGATCATGACGTGCATTTTGAAATGCTTGAAATAATTCAATCCCATCAATAGAGTCATGAAAAGTTTGAAGAAAGCGATGTTTTAAGTCGAGAATCGCTTGGCGAGGATTAAATAAAATTCTGCAATAAATTAAATGCGTTACAATAAAATCTAGTTGTTGGTGATTTAAGGTAATGGGGATTTCTTGACGAGCGGTGGCGACTTCTTCAATGAGAGGAGCAAAGTTATGAATTTTATCGAGCAATTGATTTAAACGTGCATCGGCTTTAGAAATCTCTAAACGTTGAAAAAACGCACCTAATTCCCGCGCTTTCTTCCAAAACAACGGTTGTTGTGGCAAATGCGCCAATCGATAACGCCATCCATCGCGGGCTTGCCCGACATTTTCGGTCGAACTCGCCACCAAACAGGCTTCAAATAACAGCACTTCGAGCCATTGATGCGCGTCATCGCCCAGCGCCTGCGCAAAACGTTGACGTGCCGCGTCGGTCAAGGTTTGCAACGCCTGATACGCCGTCACGCCGTACAACCAATTATCGAGCGTCACGCACGCCTCGGCGAACCAATCCACTTGCGCCCGTTCCCAATGTTGGCGTAATTGTTGGGTTGATTCGAGATGAACACCAGAAAAATCAATCTGTTGCGCGTCTTCCCACAGTTGATAATAATTTAAACTTCGCAACATCGCCGCCCACATTGCCGCTTCGGGACGCGCATTCAACATCATAATAATGGGCAACCATGCGGGCGCGGCGGTATCTAAGCGTTGATATAAAGGATTGATTTTACAAACAAAACTCCGCAAAAACGCAAATCGAGGCACTGCCGCAATCAAAACTTCAATACAGTTACTCAACGCATGACCTAAAGGAAATTGATAGGAAATCGCTCGATCTAATTTGAGCAACAGCAATTCCCAAAAACGATTATTTGCTGCAAATTCCGCCACTAATTTTCTTAAAAATAAATCTAAAAAAACGATTTCACTACTAATTTGACTATTAACTTCAGTTTCAGCCCAATCTTGTAATACTTGAACTAAACGCAGCTCTGCTTCATCAATATCAAACGTTTCTTCAGGTACACTAAAATCAAATCGCGTGTTTCTTAACTCAGTAAAAATCGTTTGAACTAAGTCTGCGCTTGTTTGTTCAATGAGTTGAATTTGCTGTTGATGCGGGGCAGTTGCAGTATGTACGTCAATTAAGTAATTGCTCGGTTGTTGTTCGCGCACCCACGCATGAGGATGAGAAATATCTCCTCCTCGCCGTAAAAACTCGTTAAATACTGATTTAATAGTCATCATACTAATGTTGTAAGTTATCCCACAAAGCAATAAAAAGTGCGGCAACTTCTTCAAAAGTTGTTTGCGCACTTGCAATAATGATAGATTGGGCTATTGTATCATTTTCTAATACGTTATCAAAATTTTTCTTAAACGCATTCCAATGTGATCGTGTTTGCGAACCATACCCTTTGAAATAACACGCCCCTTTCTCAGATAATTGATAGGCTTGACAAACCGTTGGATACATTGCAGCAGCACCCATTACTGAACCCTCAAAGACATATAAAATGCCAATTAATTCAATCGGTTGGGATTTTTTAATTAAATTAACCAAACCCTGTGCGGCGGGCATTTCCTCTACACATTCTGAACCCAAATCTTCCAAGTCTGCTTTTAACAATGATGTTTTCACCAATTCTTCTTGCCAAATCTTTGAAAGTTGTAATACTGAATGAGAACGGCAGGCTTGTTCTAATTCTCGATGAATCAAATAATAAGCCTGTAATTGAGAAATGTAACCTTTTAAAGGCAATGTTCCTCTTGCTAGATGATTTCCAAAAGGAAGTTGCTCTAATTTTTCATGCTGCAACCATGTCGCAACTTTTATTTGTTCTGAAAATGAAGCCATAAAAATAAAATGCTCGGTAATTTATTACAAATGCTTAAACAATTCTTCTATTAAGTGAATTGTCGATGGCGGTTTAAAAAACGCTCTAGTTTCTCATCATTGATGTAGTTTTAAGCGTGATGTTTATAAATCCTCAAATTTGCTTCCAAAATAACACCATTCTTTCTTTGAAGATAATAACCTTATTCATTTTTACACAATAAAAGTTATTATGGTGTTTTTTCTTTAAAAAATAAGTCATTTCATAAAACAGTTTCTTAAAATAATTATTTAAATTTCTTAAATGTGAGACTTATTTTTAAATTCTATTACTTCTGATCTCACTTTTATTGATTTATCGCTTTACATTTTAACTCGTTTTTATATTAAACTACAACCCCGTTAAGAAAAAAGAGGGTAGCATTTTTTTAAACATCGCGTTATTCTTTTGAAGAAAATTAAGATTTGATTTAAGATTATTTTAACTTAAAAACTATTTACGAGGAAAAATTATGCGTGATTTAAGCGAAGAAATTGTTGAAAATGTCCGCGCTGCGTTAGCCGAAGATATTGGAACGGGCGACATTACCGCGCAGTTGTTACCCCTTGATGCAATGGCAAATGCACAAGTCATAACACGAGAAAAAGGCATTTTATGCGGAACGGCATGGTTTGAGGAAGTTTTTAAGCAACTTGATCCCAATCTTCAAATCGAATGGTTCGCCAAAGACGGTGATATTATTCAGCCTAAACAAACACTTGTAAAACTTAGCGGTTTAACTCGTGCGCTATTAACGGGCGAAAGAACGGCGCTAAATTTCATACAATTATTATCGGGTGTTTCTTCAAAAGTTGCTCACTATGTTGAAATCGTTAGAAACACCGAAGTTGTTTTGTTAGATACCAGAAAAACAATTCCAATGTTACGTCTTGCTCAGAAATACGCGGTGAAATGTGGCGGAGGAAAAAATCATCGATTAGGTTTGTACGATGCGTTTCTCATTAAAGAAAATCATATTGCAGCTTCGGGTTCAATTACTGCCGCAATTCAGCAAGCAAGAATCATTGCTCCCGACAAACCTGTTGAAGTAGAAGTAGAAGATATCGAACAATTAAAAGAAGCCCTAGCAGTGAATGCAGAAATTGTGTTATTAGATAATTTCAATTTATATTCCATGCGTGAAGCCGTTAGAATTAACGAAAAACGAGCAAAATTAGAGGCTTCTGGGGGAGTAACTGCTGATAAATTGTTGAGCATTGCAGAAACAGGTGTGGATTACATTTCGATTGGTGGATTGACCAAAGATGTGAAAGCCTTAGATTTGTCGATGCGTTTAGTTTCTTGAGAAAAAAGAATGATAAAAAATGATTTGACGATGTATGAAATTCCCATTTTAACGATTGATGGAACGAGTGGAGTTGGGAAAGGAACAGCGGCTGCAAAAATTGCTCAAATAATGGATTGGAACTTGCTCGATAGCGGGGCAATTTATCGATCTTTAGCGATTGCTGCCTTACAAAAAAATGTTGCGTTAAATCAAGAGGTTATGCTCGCAGAATTAGCAGAAACTCTTGATTTACGTTTTGAAGCAAAAGACGGCGAGGCACTAGTTTTTCTTAATAATCAAGAGATTACGAAAGATATTCGCCGCGAAGAAGCGGGAAATGCTGCTTCAAAAATTGCGATTTTTCAAGGGGTTAGAACGGCGTTGTTGGCTCGACAACGGGCGTTTGCGCAGCCAAAGGGGTTGGTCGCCGACGGACGCGACATGGGAACGGTGGTGTTTCCAGAGGCGTGGTTGAAGGTGTTTTTGACCGCGAGCATCGAAGAGCGTGCAAAACGGCGTTATAAACAATTGAAAAAAAAAGGAATAGATGCGCAACTCTCTGATTTAATTACTATTTTAACAGAGCGAGATACCAGAGATAGTCAGCGGGCAATCGCTCCTTTGCAACCCGCCGCCGATGCAATCATTATCGATACTTCCCATTTGAGTGTAGATCAAGTTATCAATGAAATCATACACTTAATTCATTATAAAAACCCTTACTACATAGAGTGAAAAAACATGCCATTACATTTCAAATTGGGTTATTTTCTCTGTATTTTTTGTTGTATTTCAAATACAGTTGCTCACGCAGATCGGCGAATTATTGGAGGAACTGCTCTCACTGAATCTTATCCTTGGATGGTAGGAATTTATAATAATAATGGTTTGTATTGTGGTGGTTCATTGATCGCACCATATTGGGTTTTAACGGCGGCGCATTGTTTAGATGAAATTGATCCTTATTTTAATTCATTAAAGATTACAACCAATCAAACCAAATTAAATGATTTTAATGGTGTAGAAACAATTAAAGTAAAACGCTTTATTCAACATCCAGCGTGGGATACTTATAATTATGATTCGCCCAATGATCTTGCTTTATTGCAATTAGAACAACCTTCTAAACAACAGACGATTTCACTTGTTTCAAACTCCTCAAATCAAACCATGAGCAGAGTGTTAGGTTTTGGGACAACTTCTGTTCAAAGTAATTTAATGTCAGATTTAAAGCAAGTGGATTTGCCTTTAGTTTCAAATGAGGTTTGTCAAGCGGCATATCAAGGGCTTTATAATTTAATTGATAGCCAGATTTGTGCAGGATTTGTTGAAGGTCAAAAAGATAGTTGTTCGGGTGATAGTGGAAGTCCTCTAATTATTTGGGAAGATAATTATTGGAAACAATTAGGTTTGGTTAGTTTTGGGGGAAATAATACCGTTCCTTGCGCGGGAGCAAATGCGTATGGTGTTTATACCAATCTTCCTAAATTTAAGGATTTCATTTCAAACCAAATTAACAACGAAATCAATTTATTAAGCGAGATTAAAAATAATAGTTTTAAATTACAACTCCTTGAAATTATTAATGATAATCGTCCGCGAACATTGGTGGATTTATGGGCAGCACTAGAAATGAATGATCAATTGTATTTTATAAGTGGAACAGCGCAAACTCCACAATTATCTTTGCAACCTCAACCCTTTAAACAATCAATTCAACCCACAGATATTCAGCACACCATTTTAGATTTAACATTTGCAGAGAAAATAGTAGGTAAATTTCGTTTCTATGCTGCTTATACTTTAAGTGGAAATGGTTTGGATAAATTGCATTCCAATATTCCTCAATTAACAGTGGAGTTTTGAACCGTGAATGATATAGAAATCTTATTTGAAAATAACCGTAATTGGGCACAACATACTGTTGAGCAACAGCCAACTTTTTTTAGTGAATTAGCAAAACAACAATCGCCGCATTATTTGTGGATTGGTTGCTCAGATAGTCGAGTCCCCGCAAATCAAATTATCGGCTTATTACCCGGTGAGGTTTTTGTACATAGAAACATTGCAAATGTGGTGGTGCATTCTGATTTGAATTGTTTGTCAGTGATTCAATATGCCGTCGAGGTTTTAAAAGTCAAACATATTATTGTGTGCGGACATTATGGTTGTGGTGGAGTAACTTGTGCGTATCATAATCAAAGATTTGGCTTAATAGACAATTGGTTACGTCACATTCAGGATATTCATAAAAAGCATTTAAATCAATTTCAAACTCCTAAGAAACTTTCGCCAGTTGATTTATTATGTCAATTAAATGTGATTGAGCAAGCGTATAATGTTTGTCAAACAACAATTGTGCAAGATGCGTGGATGAAACAAGCAGATTTAGAAATACATGGTTGGATTTATAGCTTGCAAGATGGTTTATTGCAAGATTTAGGTATGAACATTAGAAATATTGAAGAAATAGAAACCCATTACCATCAAGCCTTAGAAACAATTTTTGGTAATGAATCGCATGCTTTTAAATAACCATTTTTTGGTTGTAAAAAAGGAGAAATACTTATCATTAAAACATTTCTCCTCGTTAAAGCATTATTTTGTTTTAAAGGCTGTTTGGCGTTTTAACCACAACCACCCGCCTGATCCCGCCAACCATAACAAAATCAAACCCATAAAATCCATTACATATACGCCCCACCAACCAAATATTCTTCCACTATGTAAATCTAATAAAATTCTTTCAACATTTAATAATCCCAATTTATTGTTTTGATTGATATTTTCTTTAATGGGATTTGGCAAGGTTTCTTGCTTTAATAAATTTACTTGCTCTACTTTTTCTATCGGTTTCCAATGAGAAAATGTTTCATTTGTAATAAAATAACCCTCTTTTGTTTTTAAAATAACTTGGTTATCAAAAATACCAATATTTTGAGGATCAGTTGGCAAATAAGTCAGTTTCTCAATTAATTCTCCCTTTAAAGTCAATATAAACAAAATTTTATCCGCTAAAATAGCAATAAATTGTTCTTGAAATAAAACTGCTCCTTGTAATTGTTGAATTGTATTATCTAAAAGTTGATCATTTAAAAAGAGAGCATTTTTTGAATGTGTTAGCCATAACTTATCCTGTAATTTAAACCCATTTGAAACTGGCGATATTTTAATGCCATAATAATTTAACATCCAATCATTTGTAATAAAGCGTTGTTTTAATTTTAACTCTGAAGTGTGATTAAGCAAAAAACCGCTAATGCTCAATAAAATGAACCAAATCGCGGCTAATAATCCTAATAAATAATGCCAACGGCGAATGTGATATTTCATGATTTTTCTAAAGCAATTTGTTGATGTAAATACAAAGCAAATCGAGCCACTTTTTGTAATGCGTTCACCGATAAAGTTGCGCCACTAATTCCATCAATCGTTTTATTCAAATTGTAATCAGATTTTAAGTGACTTTCTTTAAATTGATCAGTGAAAAAAGGATATTTGACTTCCCAACCTCGACTTTCTCTAAAAATTAAAACTTTGAGTTGTTCTATTTTTTCTTGATTAATCACCACGCCCGTTGTAATGGGTTCGTCTTTTCCCACTTCATCTAAAATCCACGCGCTTTTTTCTCCCATTTTCCAATAGCGAATTCTTAACGCAGTTGATTTGTGTCCTAAGATTTGTTCAGCCATTTTTTGACGTTCACCTGTCAACCACAATAAACGCGGTTCTGGAACGGTATTTTGAAAGGTTTCTTTTAAAAAATCTTCAGGCGTTTGATACACTTCTTGTGCAGATGTTATATTCGCAATAAAAATACTCAAAAATAAAAACAATTTCATGATCTTTCCTCAAAAAAAGCTCCCCAATTAAGAGGAGCAAACATTGGAGATTACTTTATGCCAAACGGTTAAAAGAATTGATAGCCTAATCCTAAGTTAAATCCTTTATACAAATCACTTCCAGCGGGACCTTCTTGATGTTGATAATCGGCTTTAATGACCACATTTGGATGCGCCCAATAATTAACGCCTACATCATATTGGCGATAACGACTTTCTTTGCCTGCGGCAGCACCATTATCCCATTCATTATAACGTGCAAAGACACCAAATTGCTCAGAAATTTTATAAGACGGTTCTATATACCAGCCGTATTGTTTATCTTTACCTGTTGTTTTAGGACCTTCACCCTCTAATTTCCAGTGCGCATACAAACCTTTTATTCTAAAGTTTTGGATTTGATAATCGGCGTGAGCTTCCCATAATAAGCCACTTCCCGCTTTTGGGTCAAGCTCTTGAGAAATATCATTTTGATAAAAGACGCTTGTACCTAATTCTAATCCTTTGATACCAGTGTATTTCAAACGCGCAGTGGTTGCTAAATTATTAGCTTTTGCACTCGCCACTTTTTGCCGACCACTACGAACTGTGTAATTATCTTTTGGAACTGCTAAACCAGAATGTAATGCTACATCGTATTGTAATCCATCTACTGTTGGTATTTTACCCATTATATTAACACCACCTTCCCACCAAGTGGTAGGAATAATTTTATTTTCTACTGGATTTCTTTCAACGCCATAAAATACATTGGGTTCATGAGTTTCATTAATCATTCCTATGGGTAAAATAAACAAACCACCACGAATAGTCAAATTAGGATTTAAATCGAAGTCAATATAGGCTTGTTCTAATTCAAGCTCCCCTGGTTTTCCTTCGCCAATTAAGGAGTGTTCATATTCAACTTCTGAATGGAAACGAATCGAGTCATTAAAACGATGACCAAAATAAAGTACAAATCGATGAAAATCTATTTCTTTCAAATCACCTTTTGCACCATCATTTTGTAAATTATTGTAGTGGATTTCTCCATAGCCACCAAATCGACTATTTGTAATCCATGATGGAGAAGTTGTTTGCTGTTTTTCAACCATTGTGCTCACCGCTTCAACCTTTTGTTCGGTGCGTTGTTCAGATTGTTTCAATTGTGCTTTTAACGCATCTAATTCTTTTTGTTGTGCTTCGATGAGTTCTAAAATTTTTTGGTTTGAAGCCGAGGGCTCGGCAGCGTGGGCATTAAAAGAAACAAATAAACTTGCAGCTAATAATCTGATTTTAAAAGCATTTTTTTTAAGATAAACCATGAGGCATTTCCTGAAAAACGAGTGAGAATGAGAATGATTGTTATTTAATCAAAAAAATCGGGATAATGCAAGCGATTAAATTATATTTTTTAATTATTCATAAAAATCAAATAGATAGCTATTTGCTGGTTTATGCGCTAAAATGAAGCATTTTTTGCACTTTTTTATTGCAGTTGCTTTTCTCACGGTATAAATAAAACATGATATTATTCAATGATTTATTAGGCTATTTTAGGTTTTTAGAAACCAAATGAACACTTTTATAGGTGGATCAAGTTTTGCAGAGCAACAATTAAAACAATGACACTTATAAAGAAAGGAAAATGACGATGAATACTGTAAATGTAGTAGAAATGTTAAACCTAAGTTGGGTGATGATTTGTGCATTACTGGTTATTTTAATGCAAGCGGGTTTTATGTGTTTAGAAAGTGGGCTAACTCGCAGTAAAAATAGCATTAATGTTGCAATTAAAAATCTTGCGGATTTTGGATTAGCAGTTTTTATTTTTTGGGTGATAGGTTATGCGCTAATGTTTGGGCGCTCATGGTGGGGTATTTTTGGGACATCTGGCTTTTTATTTGAGGCGGTACAAATGCCTGAGGCTGTTTTCTTTTTATTTCAAGCGGCGTTTTGTGGAACAGCGGTAACAATCATTTCTGGGGCGATTGCAGAAAGAATGCGTTTCTCTGGTTATTTGATTATTGTTCTTTTAGTTTCTGGGTTAATTTATCCTTTTTTTGGACATTGGGTATGGAATGGAGCAGCCCAAGGCATTTCAAATGGTTGGTTAGGGCATTTGGGATTTGTAGATTTTGCGGGTTCAAGTGTGGTTCACAGCATTGGTGGATGGGTTTCTTTGGCGGCATTATTGGTCATTGGTGCGCGCGCGGGACGTTTTCCCAATCAAGGTGCAGCGCGTGACATTATCGGTCATAGCATTCCCTTGGCAATTTTAGGGATTATTTTATTATGGATTGGCTGGTTTGGGTTTAATGGCGGGAGCACTTTCGCGTTAAATCAACAAGTTGGCAAAATCATGATCAACACGCTTTTGGGCGGCACGGGCGGAATGCTCGCGGCGTTGGCGTTGAGCTGGTACAACAACGGGCACGCAGATGTCAAAGCCTTGATGAACGGCTGCTTGGCGGGCTTGGTGTCGATCACGGCGAATTGCCATTTGACCTCCGCAGCGGCGGCATTAATCATTGGGGGTATTGGGGGAATATTGATGTTGTACATTGCAAAAATGCTTGAAAATCATAAGATTGACGATGCGGTCGATGCGGTTGCTGTCCACGTTGGCGGCGGCGTGTGGGGAACGTTGGCGGTGGCAATTTTTGCGCCATTGGACGCATTTTCGCCAGAAACCACGCGCATCGGTTTATTAAGTACACAGTTGCTCGGCATTTTTATTTGTGCAAGTTGGGGATTTGGGGTTTCATTTTTGATTTTAAAAAACGTCAATAAATACCTTCCTTTACGCATTTCTCGAAAACAAGAACAAGCGGGTTTGAATTATAGTGAACACGGCGTTAAAACTGAATATTATGATTTGTTAAATACCATGAAAATCCAGAAACAAACGGGCGACATGGAATTGCGCGTTCCTGTAGAATCATTCTCAGAAGCAGGTTACATTGCACGACGTTATAATCAAGTCTTAGATAAATTAAGTGAAGAAACCCGTTTAGCGCATCAAATGACTGAGGTTGCTCAAAAAGCGCGTAAAACCGCCGAACAAACAACCATTAAATTGAAAGCTCAAAATGAGGAACTTAAAACCATTCAACGCTTAGCATCAGGGCAAGCACAAATGATTGAAGAAGTCCGTCAAGCAAAAGAGGAAGCTGAAGCCGCAAATCAACATAAAAGCCAATTCATTGCAAACATGAGTCATGAATTACGCACGCCTTTAAATGCAATCATTGGTTATAGTGAAATGCTTAAAGAAGAAGCCGAAGATTTAGGCGAAGCAAGTATGACCAAAGATTTAAATAAAATCAAAGCGGCTGGAAGTCATTTATTGGGATTAATCAACGATATATTAGACTTATCAAAACTCGAAGCAGGAAAAATGGAGGTTTATCCAGAACGCTTTAATTTAACAAATATCGTTGAAGAAGTAGTTTCTACGGTTCAACCATTAATTGATAAAAATGCTAATCGTTTAGAAGTGTACACCAATCCTTATGATCTGGGGTTTGTTTATACGGATTTAACTAAGATTCGACAAATCATGTTTAATCTATTAAGTAATGCGAGCAAATTTACTGAACGAGGTGTTATTACATTGCGAGTAAGTCGTATGAAAAACCGTTTCACCATTGAAGTAAGCGATACTGGCATTGGAATGACTGAAGAACAATTGAATAAATTATTTCAACCCTTCACTCAAGCTGATGCGTCAACTACTCGTAAATATGGAGGAACGGGCTTAGGTTTAGCGATTACTAAACAGTTTTCTGAAATGATGGGTGGTGATGTGCAAGTGGTGAGTATTTTAGAGAAAGGAAGTACTTTTAGTCTACATTTGCCCGTGAATTTCAAATCTGTTCCTGAACAAGTCGAGCAAAATATATCTGAACAATGGGTAGAAGCTAAATCATTTGCTTAATTTTTAATATTTCAAAAGGTGGATATGTCAAATGATGTATTCACCTTTTTTTAGGTTTAATGTTAAGAAAAAAGCTACAAAAACTAAAAAGAAGCGGCTAAAATTGACATTTAGTTTTAATTTAAAAACAGGTGAAAAAATGTCTTTTAAAACAAGTTTGTCGAATATTTTAATATTATTTTTAATCTATTCAAATAGTTATGCGCAACAAACTGAGGTTATCGAGCTTCAAGAACGCGCGTGGCTTGCGAGAGGAAATGTGGTGATCGCATTGAATTTAAAGGAAAATTTACAAGTTGGCGATCAAATTCGCACGGGAAAAAATTCGCGGGTTTGGTTGAAATTGCCCGATAATTCGGTGGTAAAATTAGGCGAATTTGCAATGTTCACCATTCACGATTTGAAATCATCAAATAATTTATTGCAAGGATCATTTGAATTATTGCGGGGAGCATTTCGTTTGACCACGCCGCAACAATCCTCAACAAAACATGATTTTAAAATCAAAATTAACGCCATTACAGCAGGTATTCGTGGCACGGATATTTGGGGTTCAATACAAACCGATAAAGATTTAATTTGTTTATTAGAAGGGCAAATTAGCGTACAATCGGGTGTACTTAAAGCAACGTTGAGCAAACCGCGTGATTATTTTATCGTTTCTAAAAATACTGAACCCACAATAGGCGTTTTAGAAGACGATGAGAAACTCAAAGAATGGGTGAAAAGTACCGAATTGCAATAGCTTTTCATGATAGAAAAATATCAAAAAATGGTAGGAATTATTCTCATAATAATAAGTTTTAGTTGGTTATTTGTTCTTCCCTTTATTCCTCTAAAAAGTAATCAAATAATTACTGCCAATTTGCTCACTCAATCACCTTATGTATTGGTGTTTTTTGGTTATCCGGGGTGTCGCGATATTTGTTCGCCCATGTTGCAACGTTTGCAAAACATTTATGAAAACTGTGCAAATCCTCAACATTTAGCTATCGTTTTTGTTAATCTATGGGAAGAAATGTCTACACACGAAACACAACAGTATGCGCAGTTTTTTCATAAAGATTTCATTGGATTAGCTTTTTCTAACGAATTAAATCATCTGTTTGGGGCTTGGAAAATACCTCAATCAAATGGACAATTAATTCATAGTGATTATATTTATTTATTGAAAAATACTCAATATAATCAGTGGGTTATAAAAGAGTTATTTAAAGAAACTTTTTCAGAAGAACAATTATTATCACAATTACCCTGTTTTAATCGCCTATAAAACTTATGTCTCAGAAACTTACGCTTGCATTACAAGAAGATTTCATTAAAGCCGATCAAACAATGCTTCAGCTTTTGCTAATTCATTGGTTTGTAGCTTCGAGCATTACTGCTTACAATTACGGTTTCTATTTGCTAGGTTTTTTGGGTGGAATGGGGATATTTCTTATCGCATTGACTGCCTATAAACTTTTGAGAGGAACAATCTATAGCAGAATTATTATGGGTATGAGTTTCATGATGTTTTCTGCAATCTTTATTCAGCAGCATTTGGGACGCATAGAAATGCACTTTCATGTCTTTGCTGCGCTCGCCTTTCTCATTCGTTACAAAGATTACTCTCCTGTCATTGCGGGCGCGATAACAACTTTAGTGCATCATGTTGTATTTAACTATTGCCAATTCTTTGAAGTTTCTCTGTTTGGCACTCCTTTAAAAATTTATAATTATGGGCAAGGATTAGACATTACATTATTGCATGGGGTCTTTGTTTTAATTTCTGTCGCGGCTTATTATTATATAATTCAACAACTTACAACTCAATTTAAAAACAATGTTCTCTTCAATAATGAAATTGAGAAAAATAATAAAGAATTTAAAGTTATTACTGAAGAATTACAAATTGCGAAAGAAGCCGCTGAAGAAGCAAACTTAGCAAAAAGCCGTTTTATTGCAAATATGAGCCACGAATTACGCACGCCTTTAAACGCGATTATTGGTTATAGTGAATTATTGCATGAAGAAGCATTGGAAATCGAGGAAGAAGGCTTTGCAAAAGATTTAGATAAAATCCATTATGCGGCAAAACATTTATTGGAACTCATTAATGATATTTTGGATATTTCTAAAATAGAAGCGGGTAAAATGGAGCTTTATTTAGAAATATTTGATGTCCCTAAAATGTTAGAAGAAATTACTTCAACCACGCAGCATCTAATTGAGAAAAATGATAATACACTTGAAATAACTATCGATGAGCAAATTGGTTTAATGTACGCGGATTTATTGAAAGTACGACAAATTTTATTTAATCTATTAAGTAATGCTGCAAAATTTTGTAAAAACGGTACAATTACATTAACAGCTTATCGTATTCCTAAAGATGATGTGCATTGGTTGGTGTTTCAAGTGAAGGATTCTGGCATTGGAATGACAGAAGAACAACGTAAGAAACTCTTCCAACCTTTTGTGCAAGCAGAAATCTCAACTACTCGCAAATTCGGGGGAACAGGTTTAGGTTTGGCAATTAGTAAAATGGCTGCCGTTATGATGGGAGGAAAAATTGAGGTACACAGTGAACCTAACAAAGGAAGTTGCTTTACCGTTTCTTTACCCGAACAAGTGATTTTAAAATAGAGAACAACCATGATGAAAGGAACATTATTTATTATTTCTGCGCCATCGGGTGCGGGCAAAACCAGTTTAGTGAAAGCCTTATTAGACAGCGATCCACAATTACAGGTTTCTATTTCTTATACAACCCGCAATCCTCGACCTCAAGAAATCAATGGAATCGATTATCATTTTGTGACTATTCCAGACTTTCAAGCTATGTTAGAGCAAAACACCTTTTTAGAATATGCAAAAGTCTTTGATAATTATTATGGCACATCGCAAGTTTGGTTAGAAGAACAATTAAGCAATGGTAAAGATATTATTTTAGAAATTGATTGGCAGGGCGCACAGCAAGTCAGAGCAAAAATGCCCAAAGCGGTGAGCATTTTTATTTTACCGCCTTCCAAAAATACCTTAGAACAACGTTTGAGAAACCGCGCTCAAGATAGTGAAGAAATTATTGCACGACGCTTAAAAGATGCGGTGAGTGATATGTCGCATTATCATGAATTTGATTATGTGGTGATTAATGATGATTTTAATATTGCATTCAATGACTTACAAATGATTATCAAATCACAACGTTTAAAATTAGAAAACCAACGCAGTCGTTTTAAAGAACAAATTAACCAGTTAATGAGTTAAAAGGAGCGTTAATATGCGATTGATATTCCTAATGTTTTGCGTTTTAAGTATGCCAGTTCAAAGCGCAACTTATTATCTTTCAAATAGCGGCAACGATAATGCGGATGGAAAAACGCCCGCCACTGCTTGGCAAACTATCAATAAAATCAACACGATAACCTTAGTTGAGGGCGATGTTGTGTTGTTTAAGCGTGGCGAGGTTTTTCGTGGAGAAATCAATACCAATAAGTTCCCGAAAAATATCACTTTTTCAGCGTTTGGAGAGGGAGATCGCCC
>JFJP01027229.1_pt1 | contig 24751 bp, 8 predicted proteins | sample 431651 | NCBI WGS metagenome assembly JFJP01 (sample SAMN02602958, study PRJNA72255) | Microbial mat metagenome, whole genome shotgun sequencing project. | biome: fresh water; feature: sink hole; material: water; isolation source: purple microbial (photo- and chemosynthetic) mats found in...
AAAAAATAATGAATAGAATGGAAACTGTTCAGTTTCTTCGTTAATTCATCTTTTGATAATAATTATTTTTTTTAAATTATAAAGAAAAAAAATCATTTTATTGATTTCTTTATAATTTTATAATAAATTATTTCTGAATTTTTGTGTTTTCTCTAAAAACAAATAAAAATGATCGGCTCAATTATTAAAAAAGATGTACGTTCAATTACCTCTCAAAAATCAATCGAAAAACAGAGTTCAATTTCTTCTGGTTCCTCAAAAGGTTTCTAAATAAATTCTGATCCCAACTCACTTTCCCTTCGATATTAAATAGAGGAAAATGAGAATGACCCAGGTCAAAAAGAAGATAGTGAAAAAGAATTTGTTCTGAAAGAAGTTCTAGATCAAGAGGAAGAAATTCTTGGTAAATTCAGCATCAATCAAATTAATTTATTGTATTTTATTGAGGACATGATATTTTTCATCAGCTTTGTCCCGAAGAGAAATTTAAAAAAAACAGTCATTGCTATGTTTGCAAAACTAAATTCCGCAAATTTAAAATGAGTAAAAAGCGATGGTACTAATGACCTTTTCAATAGAATCTTCTTTTAAACGATTGAATAATATTATTTATTACTATCTTCTTTTGAATAATACTATACTTTATTACATTTTTTATAAAAAATTGATAAAACCTTTTGTTTCTTTTAGCAAATTTTGTGGATATGAAGTATGTTCAGACCATTCTAGGAAAAAACGTCCAGATCCTAAGAACAAAAGCAATTTCGTAACGATTTGTGATAGATGCGATTATCAGCATTTATACCGTGTGATTTTTGAAGAATATGATAAAAGAAAATTAGAAAAAGAAGCCAAAATAAATGGTTTAGAAGCTCAATTGATGGAATTAAAGGACATTTTGGTTAAAAAACAGAATGAATTAGCTGAAATGAAGAAAGAAAAACTGAAAAGAGATGAAGAATATGCAGATGCTGCGGAAGGACTCACGAAAAAAATCAGGGTTCTGCAAAATGAAATCAAGAAAATCGAGCTTGAAACAAATGAATTGAATAAGAATTATACGCAAGTCAATGATTCGATCAAAGAAATCGATAAAAGCCTCATTGATGTCCAAGCGGAATACAATAAATTGTATTTTTTTTTCTTTATTCAAATTTTTTTTATTGTTCTTAATTTTTTTCCACAGGCAGCAAGAAAATGAAGAATTATCTCATCAAATAGTAGCCATTGACAAAGATATCGAGCAAACCACTGCTATTATTCAAAAGATTGAAGAATTGATCTCGCAAGCCAAGATAGAGAAAGGTGTTAATAATATCTACAAGGATGCCTATAAAAACAAGGTTGAAGATGAACAAAATTCAAAAAAAAACGAAGATTCTTCATTTATCAACAGAAACTCCGAAAATCCCACTCTCCTTCAACCTCCTCCCAATACCAGGAATAACACAACTATAAAACCCAAAAACAATCAAGATGGAAAAATAACCGAAAATCCAGAAGTGTGTAAAAATTGCCAAATATTTTAAAAAAACCATTGTGCTAAAAAATAATAATGATTCAGAAAATAATTTTTTGGCAAAAATTAAAATTAACGATTTTTTGAAATTAAAATAAAACGTGAACCTTTTTATTAAAAAAAACTAAAAAATTTTTCTTTTCGAAAATTTGGTATTTTTTTGTTTATAATACAAGAAATTAAATTCATAAATAAAACAAGAATTAATTTTGCAGGCAAATGGCACCACAGGATTATCAAAACAACGAATCTGATGGATCAGATGACAATGAGAACACGATTGCGGTAAAAAAAATTCATTGCAAGGAGCAGATTCCAGAATCAATTATAATAGAAAAAATTGAAGAAAAAATGGTTTCACAAAAGAAACAAAATGATTCACTTTCTCAGAACTTAAGTGATTTTGAAGAAGACAAAATGTCTTTTGTTGATAATATGAGTGAGAGAAATGAAGATTGCAATGATAGTTGCTTTGATGAATCTGATGAAAATTTAAAAATAAAAATGAAATATTTGATCACTCTTGAACGAAAACAAGGCTTCATGAAGCATCTTTTGAGCAAATCAGTAAAAGTTAAAAGAAAAGACAACATTTATTATTTCTTTGGTGATGGAAACTTTGTAATAAATTCTGTAATAAAAAAGGTGAAGCAAGGTTTTATAGATTACCAAAAGAAAGTAAAAGTTCCAAAACTCTTTGTTCGAAAAAAATCAACTGATCCGAAATTAATAGTGAATGCTATTACAATGTCTAAAAGCTTTAAAAACACTTTTTCTCTTTTAAAGGAAAACTTTAAGGGAAAAGGAATTTTTATTGATTATATCACATCTCAAGAATATTACAATGAATATAGGTTTTTAGGTAAAAGGTCCAAAATAATAACGAACAAATTAAATCAAAAGGACAATCATGTTGCGTTTATTCGGTTTGTGTTTTCAGGGAGAAAGGAATTTTATGAAATTGAAAGAGCTGAGAAAGCTGTGCTTGTTGCCATGAAGGAAATAGAAGAAACTAATGATTTTATTTTCTTCAAATTAAAATTGCCTCATATTGTGTCAACTAAGGAAGTGACTATTGAAATAAAAAATGAAGCCAGAAAACAGGGCATTGCGATAAAATTTATTCAAAATAAAATCAATAATGATTTATACTTCATTGAAGCACTGATTGGAATCATTTATACTTCGAAAAAGGCCATTGAGAATTTCGATTTTCACCAAAATATGTCAGTTAAATATTTTTGCAATTTTCTGAAACAATTCATCAGAAATGAATTTTTATTAGGAGATGATAAAAACATGCGTATTTATCAGTTGTTTTTACAAGATGAGATAGAAAATAAAGCTAAAAATTATGGAATCGAAATAAAATTGGATAAAAGCAATTTTCTTTTGAAATTTAACAATGGAATTCTCTACAAAGAAATTCAAGATTCTTTGCAAAAATATGATCAAAACTTTTTTGATATTTCTTTTGAAATAAAAACCTCTGAAATGCCTTTAAAAATTTCTGAAATTTTATGGCAAGAGATTTACAGTCGAATTGCTAAGATTTTTCAAGACAAAAATACAATTGGAGGTATGATTGAAGAAAAGATCAAAAAGATTAATCAACAAAGTAAAACGTTTCAGTTATTTTTTGAAAATAAAAGTGACTGGAAAGCTGATGACCTATCCAAAATCCCTCCAAAAATTGTTTTATATTTCCAAGCTTTGTTTGAGAAAAATGATACAGCTAATTTTCAACATAAATTTAAATCAATGCTAATTAAAAAATTTGTTGAAAAGTTCATAACTGTGTCTTTTATCAAAAAGGATCAAAAAGATTTTGACGAAAATAAATTAACACAGGATTTCAAATGTGTTGTTTTCAAAATGATAAACTATTTTAAAGAAACCATTTTTCTTATCGGCAAACGAAAATCCATCATAATGGCTCAAGAATATCTCAAGTCGCAGAAAATAACAGCACTTACGAGGATAAATATTATGGTGCCCGAGACATTCAATAGATCCGAGGTTTTTAAACAATTTAAAAACGATTTGAGAGAAAAAAATATAATTTCCAAAACTGATCGTATTGAAGTTCACGAAAACAAATTAATTTTATCAAGTTTTTCGGATAATGCTCCTGAAATAATGGAAAAAATCTCTATGTACCTCAAGGATTTTGAAAAGGAAGTCGTTAAAGAAACAGAAATCCTAGATATTTATCCTAATCAAATTGACTATTTGCATTTAAAACCTGAAATACTTAAAAGCTTAGAAGAAAAATATAATGTCCAAATTAAAATTAACGCTGCAGATAATAAAAATTGCCACTTTGAATTAGGTTCCAATAAAAAAACGCTAAAATTGATCAATGATCCAATAGAAGAATGTTTGGTAGATGCGATAATCAATCCACATTCTGAAGTTCTTTTAAGTTCAGAGAATCAAGCTGAAGGTATCAACAAACAAATCCTTAAAAAAGCTGGTAATTCATATAAAGAAGAACTAATTGAATACATTAAACTGAATAAAAAACTTGTTGCAACTAATATATTTATTTCAAATTCTGGAAACATGAAAAATTGCAAAAAGATAATGAATGTTTCTGTACCGATATATGACACACAATTAACTTATCGGGATTTTTTAGCTATTTGCTACAATAAAATTTTTGAAGAAGCTGATCATAACGGATTTCGAAGCATTGCCTTACCATTGATAGGAGCAGGAACCTTTGGATTTTCAAATAAAGAAGTTTTCACAGTTTTGCTTCAAGTGATTCAAAATAGTTTTTTTAACAAAAAACTAAATTTTTTGCAAGAAGTCTATTTATGCGAAATCAATCAAATAAAAATCAAAGAATTAAAAAATTTGTTAAAAAAATGCTTAAACCAAAATAAAATTACAAAAAGAGATGTGAGATTTGACTGGAAGTGGCTGAATGATTTGAATAACTTTGAAGATTATGAAGCAAATGATAATGAAAATATCGATGAGGCTTATGAGTTCTATGAGAAGAAACAAGGCAGCAGTCTGAAAGAATTAAATTTGAATATTTTTCGTTCTCCTGGTTCTCATGAATTTGATTTCGATAAAATGACTGTCAAAGATACTAATAAATCTAATGTTGAAGCTTTACAAAACAAAAATGGAGACTGGTATCATAATAATGAAATATATTCAAATCAGATTTCAGAAATTTTAAGTATTAATGCCAACTTGAAAAAATCAAAACTTCAATTATTTATAAATTCTTATTTTATTGACTTCAAAAAAATGATTCAATTCAATAAAATATCAAAATTTGAGAGGAAAATACAAAAAATTCCCAAAACGAAAGATAATTTTGAAAAAAATGAGGAAATTCAGCTTTTAAATTTCGAAAAAGCTGTAGTCTTTGAAAATGGAGATGTCTCTTATTCCGGTAAGAATTCGATTACAATAACTAGTTTTCTTGGAATTGGTAAATATTATGAAGCACAAAAAGAAATAATGAATCATTTGAAATCAATTTTTGAGAGTTATAAGATAAAAATTCCAGGGCATTTGACAGCTAAAAAAATTGAAAATATCAAAGCTCTTTGTTATAGGGAAAAAATTTATTGCATTGAAGATTTGAAACCAGAAGCATATATTCAAGTTGTTGGAATAAAGAAAAATTTAATGAAATTTGAAAGTGAATTGCTAAAGATGGATTTTCCTTGGGATAATCATGATGATGATTTTAACCTGTCAAATCTGAACATCAGTGATGAAGAATATAAATTTGTAGAACAAAAATTCAAAAAAACAATGGCGAATTTTCAAATAATCACAATAAAAAGAGTTGAAAACAATGAACTATATGTGAATTATCAGGAAAATGTCAAAAGATCAAAGGAATTAAAAAAGAAAAATGGAATGAATTTGCAAGACGATGATGATAAGTACGAAGCAGATTTATGGCATGGGACTGGCATGACGAATCCATTGGAATTGATTGATAGGTCAACTTCATGTTTAAGTACACAATATGCAAAAGATACTTGTATGTGGGGGAGAGGCATATATTTCGCTGAAAATGCTGCTTATTCGCATAATTATAGTTATAAACAATTGGATTCAAATTGTTTGCTGCTTTGCAAAGTTTTTATTGGAGAATCCATTAATTTACAGCCAAATAACAATCTCAAAGAGCCACCTTATAAGGATAAGATTAAAAAAATTCCTTATGATTCTGTTCAAGGAGTAACTGGAGGATCTATTGTCTATATTCAATATGGAGATAATAAAAATTATCCATTCTATTTAGTTGAATATAAAGGTTAAAAAGAATTTAACAAAAAAAAAACTCAAAATTAATAACTTTTTTTCGATTTTTTTATTAATTTTTTTTTCTCTCCTATTATTAAAAAAAAAAAAAAAGGTTTAAAGAATTTTTATAAATTTATGAAGTTTTTAATCATCTAATTGGGTTAGCAAAGCAGTTCCTCTCAATGTCCAATAATCTACATAATCATCAGGTGCTGGCATATCCTATACAAACAAATTTTTATAAAAATAATATTTTAACTAGATTTAGAGAAAGAAATGATGAAATCTGATAAAATAAAAATATTAAAAAAAATAATATTGAAATAAAATCTCACCACTGCAAGAATGTAATTCGTTGATTGACCTGTAGTCGAAAGAACCCCTCTTCTTAGTGAGGTTTTATAAACAGGGCACCTAAAAAATGAGTCGGTGAAATTTATAAAAGAATTTAAAAAAGGTTTTTTTTCTACAAATAATCTGTGGGTTTTGTTTCGTAATTTTCACTAGGATTGAAATGGAGAACAGGCATCTTAAAATTCATTTCATCTGGCAACTGGTTCATCAGAATTTTCCTCTTTCTATCCCAGCTTGCTCCTGCCAAGTACAGTCCATAGACATATACTCCATCCAGCGGTTTTCCGAATAAACTATCTTTATCTTCCATAACTCTAAAGCTGAATTGCAGTTGATCTATGGGTATTTTATACTTTCTTGCATGAGTTTGTAAGACTCCTGTCAAAAATCCTTGTGGGAAATAAAACCCAGACATCCAAAAACAGTTCGGATTCCCATTAACAAGCCATTCATACATAAATTTCAATCTTTCTTTCAAATCAGCAATCCATGAAGCCAAAGGTTTTAATGAAGGATAAGCCACTTCTTCCCAAACTTTAGGCACTTGGTTTAATAAGAGACTGCAATACATATCATCGAGATCCTGAGACATTAACCCCAGGCCTTTGATAGCTCTTTCTAACCCTTGCATTGTCCCTTTCATTCTCATCATTAATTTATTAAATCTTTCCATTTCTTGTAAAAGAACTGTTGAAAGTGAAGGAATTAACCCTGCTTCATTTTCTTGAAAAAGTTCTTTATTTCCGTTTTCTTTTATCAGATTCTCCGACAGCTCTTTTATCAACATTTCTATCAATTTTAATACAGTTTCATCATTTTTCGAACCAGTGGTCCCTCCACCTGAGATTCTCGGCTCTACCATTAATAAACCGCTGATAATCCTTTGCGATTCTTGTGATTGATAGCTTATATTCGCATTAGCATGCAAGCCGAAAATCTCAGGATCATCGTTAATTGGCAAATCCTCAATAAAGCTTTTATAAGTAGTGATATCTGAAACATCAGGCATATAGAATTCAGATTCACTGAACCGATATGTATCTTCTAAGGCTTCATGTATATAAAATTTCTTCAAAATACTTAAAAGACAACGTCTATCCCAATCATCAGTGACTCTCCCTCCATAATTAATATGTCCAGTAACAAATAACAAAGCATCCCAAGGAATTTGCTCCTGTTCGTTCAAAAGCATTAAAAGAACAGTCTTCGAAGTGCTTAAATCACTATCATTGAACTCATAACGAATATTCCAGCCCAAAGGTCCAAATTTCCTTCTTTCAAGCACAATTGCATGGAAATAAGCCAATCCCCATAACATTTTATGAAAGATTTTAGGGCCTTTATCGCAGGAATCGAGAAATTCTTCATTAATATCAGCGAAAGTTCTTCTTAAATTCGCTTTTATTCCTCTTGGAGGTTCTGTTGTTAATTTTATCCCATTTTGTAAGATGCTTATTGGGAAATAGGTAGTGGGCATTGAAGTTAAAAACAATCTGAAGCCCACATTCACTTCCCCAGCATCACAATTATTGATTTCATCAAGAATTAGCTCTAAGGCAGGCATCCAAGTTCTTGCTAAATGACAATTCTGCAGAAAAATCCATAAACCATTTTTCTTACCTTCTTCAATCATTTTGGCTGCATTAGGGCCTTGGCCTTGTCCTAAAGAGATTATGTTGAGATTATCTTCTAAATTATTCTCACGGGCGAAGTCTATGATATAATTAGTTGGGTCTGCACCTTGTGATAACACGAAGATTATAGGGGTTTTATTATCAGAATCTGCATGCAGTTTTGCGATACCGACTTCTGGACTTTCTAAATAGAATTTACCCATTGTTTTATTTACATAGTGAGAAATCCCGAACATCAGCTTCTCGGGGTGTAGGAGATAAAGGATTAAAAGCTGATCAAATTCATCAAATTGACCAGTATTCCAAGGCTCTGGAAATTCTAAAGGATCATTTGTCTCTAAAGAGATGATATATTCATTAAGTTTTCGCAGTTGTGGAGGAAGTTCCTGATGAAAAGTCGCGTATTTTTGGTAGTTTATATGGAGAAATAAGAAAATTTCCCATGCTTTTGGAAGGATTTGAGGGTCAGGAGTCTTGATAATTGGTTTTTTTTCTGAAGAAATTTGTGGAAGGCCTCTAAGAAAGAGATTCCATAGAGATTCGTCAAGTAATTTCGCCTGTTTCTTGATATTTACACTGATAAGAAAAGAGAATAAAAGCTTATGTTCTTCAAATAATCCTCTACAAACGTTTGTGAAGATGTGTTTTGTGATTAATTCAATTAAAGCTTGAATTCTTTGCGATAATTGCTCGAATTCAGGAGTAGAATTTATTGCCGAATTGAAGAGTTTGGTGATATATTGCAAAGAATATTGATACATAGGGTCTATTAAAGAAAGGTCTTTTATCACGAAATATAGGCAACTGCCTCTTATTGAGACTTCTTTATATTGATTTCTCGCCTTTTCTATTGATTGTTCAAGCTCCACACTGGCCTTTATTTGTTTCGTGATCTCGAAAGCCGCTGCTTTTGAGCTTTGTAAGGTTTTTATCAAATCCGTATCGTCTAATAAAGTATCGCTTTTTGCTTCAGAAAGCAATTTCAAGATAGTATTCTCACTATCGACGATCTTCTTTCGAAATCCTGATAAATTCACGATATTTTCATCACGTTCCTGTTCAATAGTCGGTTGCTCATGTTTCACGACATCTGCTAATAACTGCTCCTCTAACCCGTCGAAAGTCACTGTGAAATTTATCACGTTTGTCTTGATGAAAATATCAGGCAAATAACCAGGATTCGGCAGTTTGGTAGTTATAAACAATTTGAATCCAGCGTTAAATTCAACATCTTGATCAGCAAATCTTATTGAAGTCCTCCCATCAGCACTTTTATAAAAGGTTTTACTGAGAATTGTATCTAAAACAGGGTCCAGAATATCCTCTGTATCTTGGATCAATACAGGATATCCTAGTGTTAAAGCGGCTTTCATGTTGATTTGGAACTGATTATCAGAGAATTTCATCAGTTTCAAACTACAAGCCTCTTCAGCTCTTTTTAACCACTTTTTGGCTTGTAATTGCGGGTCGATAAACAAAGGATATTTCATCCCTTTTTGGGAGAAAATCGCGTTTTCTAATGAGACTAAATCACTGGGAAGCCCGTTCATTATCCAATCTCTTATCATTATCGCGTTCCCAAGGATCTTCACAATAGAAGGATTTTCGCTAGAAAGAGGGATATTCTGCGAATATATTGCAATAACCCATTTAGCCATTAATTCTTGTCTATAAACCCCTGTGAAAGCTGCAGAATAGTTCAAACAGCCCGTTGCAAGGAAAATATCGCCAATTACAGTCATGGTTTGTTCTTCATAATTCACGATAGACTCTTTCCATCTCTCGCCTTCTTCCTTTAAAAGACTGGTCAAACTCGCTGCGTTTTCTAATCGAACCATCGTCTGTTTGATCAAACGCTCTGTTTCGTTTTTCTTTTGCAGCATAAAATCGCTTTCTTGTTTCAATTTATTCACATTGCTTTTAACTCTGAAGACTTCAGCCTCTTTTTCCTGAAGAATCTGATTAGCAGCCTGTAATTTCTCCTGTAAAGCAGCTACTTTCAGCTTTTTCGGTGCGACTTTCTTACTGACTGTCGCATAGGTATCCATAGCAATACACCACATGCATAGATCGGCAGCTGCAGGAGCCCTTGTTTTAATTTCTTCAGGTTTGAAACAAACATTGGGATTATTCCTATGTTTTCTTAGTTTTATCAATATATCTTCTTTTATGCTATCCTTTGGATATGTCAAAAGACTATTGATAAAAGAATTCAAATTCAGCATCATTGACTTCGCGACGATCCATTCATATTTCTTATTGAACATTATGCAGACTCCTGCCATCACATCCTCAACGACCTGTGGAGGCGAAGGGTAGGTTCTCATAGTTCCTATTTGTTTCTCATCGATATTCTTTATTGCATTCTCAGCAGCGTCTAACTCTGGCTTCACGATATCTAAATCACTCTGGGCATCGTCTGTTAAACGCTTGATTTCTTGTGTTTGTTTATTGATTTCTTCTCTTTCTCTATTTACTAATAGCTCTTGTTTTAATGCTAACGTCGAATCTTTCTCTAAAGCCAATAGAGCTCTATCCATTTCAACGCTTTGTACAGCTAATTGAGGCTGTAGTAACGTAAGATCTACTTTAAGTTTCGCTACTAGCATATTCGCATTGCTTAATTGCCGAACCCCAGTGCCTAAACGCTTGATATTATAGCTTAATTCTTCTCTTTTCTCCTCTAATAATTTCAAATAAAGCTGGAGAAAATCCAAATAAGTCTTCGGAGTCATAAAGATCTTTCTTTTTAAACGATCTTCGAAGATTTTCGCTTGTTCTATTGCGGTTATGTGTATTTCTTTACACATTTTCACTAAAGAACCCCTCATTTCTTCAGAATTCAAAGGGATTTCAGCAAGAAAATTCGCTGCGACAGACAAAAGAGCGTCTTCGGGCCATGCTGCGAACCAGTCTAATGTGCAACAATCCACTAAAGAAGGGAATTTTCTACAATGGACCCTCAAACCGTCGCCTATAGGACTCAAACAAAGGACGATATGTAAAGAATCACGAACTCTTTCAACAAAGGTACTATAGATCAAATCAGGAGTATCGTCTCTTTTCAAAGAATTCACATGGATTGGTCGCATTATCGAAATTATACGATCTTTATCCTCCTGTTGCTCCCATATGTTAGGAACCTCACCAGAATTCAATAAATTATTGATATCTTCGAGAAAACTGGCTTGAATCTGCGAATCTGTGAATAAAAATGTGATCTTTTCCCCATCAAGTCCTGTTTTCTGTAGCAAATCCCTTAAAAATTCCCTGAAGGATTCCTCATTAAAACCCTTAGTAAGCTCAATTTGTCGAAGGCTATACCCCATTAAATAACTAGAAAGTCTCGTAAGACTTTGTTTTCCACTGCCTCCTACACCAATTAACATCAAATTTCCTCGAGGTTGACGTAAAACTCGTGAACTTCTCAAGATATGTTCAATGGCATCTTCAAAAAACACGAGATTCATCTTGCTTTTATTATTCGAATCATAGTTATAATCATCGAGTTTATCACCGAAAACCTTCAGTAATTTCTTCGAATCTTTGATTTCTTCATAATTTCTCGAAGAATCCAGGTTTAAAAGATCACCGAAAAGTATCTTTTTTGATCCTTTGAAGGTTTCTTCATAAGTCCAATGCATATTGAACTCCTTTGCCAATAGTTCAATCAAAAGATTATTGAACCATACCCTGTCTTCTTCATTGATCAATCTATCGTGAAAAACCCTGGTAGTCTCATGAACCCATAATCTGATCAAATGTTCTTGTTCCTTTATCGCGAAATTCTTCACCATTAAAACCCCCTGAAAAACCTTCGAAAGATCTCTTAGATTGAAGGTATAGAAGAATTTACTAGGAATTGCCTTTTTTTCCTGTATAATTCGTGAATAAACCTCTATTGTAGCTTGGACCACATTATCTACGATTCTCTTGGCGAGATCTTGAAAGGAATTCGCATTGAAAAAGCCCATTAAAATAGCATGGAAAATTTGGAATAAAGTCTTTTGATTCGGCTGAGGCATACAAAGCAGATTGAAATGTCTTGTGAATCTCGGGGTTAATTCATTCCTCCCCCCTGTGGGGGGTGCTGCTGCTGCTAATACCGTTGTATTTTGTATTTCCTTCCAGAATTTCTCCTTACGATCATAGAAACCGCCTTTATCAATCATTAGTCTTAAAAGCTCAATAGGAGGCTGAGCACCAAATAACTCAACAGCTGGCATATTGACATCATCAATGAAAATAACCGCTTTTCGGCCAGGTTTTGCTCCATAGAGGGTTTTCTTGTATTTCTCCAGCTTATTTTCAATGGTTAATTGAATAACATTTGATTCAGTGGCTGCAGAAAACATTAGATATATAGGGTCTATGCCTTTAGAAGTGCGAATGTCTTGTAAAAGGCTTTTTATGATCATTGATTTCCCGACACCGGTGCCTCCTGTCATAAAGGGCTTCTTTTCGAAGAGGAGGAGCCATTCTACGATAAAAGAGAAACGGACTGTGTCGATTGTTTGGACCATTAGATTGAAATAAGGAGCATCTTTTTGATAGATAAACTCCTGGATTTTATCATGCCAGGACTTAAACAGAAGATCAGGAGTGCTTGTATCAAGGAAAAAGCCATAAATATCGTCATTATTCGGAAAAATAATATTCGCAAAGCGTTTTCGCACGAAATCATCGAATTTATAATGAAAATCCTCAGAAATCGAAGTTCCCATCGACCAAATACACGCGAACGCGAAGCTATGCCATATGTATTTCTTCTTATTTTCACTTTTCTCATGCAATTTGAACCCGAAGCTCTTTGAGAGAAAACACTCTAGTAGATTACAAACTCCTGCAACTAGCTGCAAATCACTGGTCTTAATCGGTTCAATAAATCCTCCATTCCTAATAAACCTCAGAATTTCATTGACAGTATCATCGAATAACACTAATAAAAATGCTTTGAATTCTTTATTGATAAACTCAATCATTTCGATCTCCCCTTCCCCTTCTATTTCAGCTACTTCTTTTAATAAAGAGTCGTTTATCAGTCTTTCTATCCAAGATACTACATAAGGCCTCCATCCTAGTTCTTCTGTCGTCAAAAAGACCATTCCACATCGCGAGACTGTTGCTGGGGAAGCCACTATCAGGTCATTCACCTCAAATAACATCCTCATTTCATTACGAAGCTTTATCCTTTGTCCATTAGCCAGACATAACATCATATTATCGTCGAGAACAGTGTTCATATTCTCAATCCATAAGGCATCGACTGGACCATCGAAAACCACCCAGTGACGATCATTCTTTCGATCTACAGTCTCTTCGATCGAAATTTCTCGCAGTATTTTAGAAGCTAAACCGTCTTGCCATTCATCAGTGAAAAGGTTTACTTCACCGTATAATTCACCCATTGTTATGCATTTAGGGTTCAGGATATATGTATGGACCGTTTGGAAACGATTATCAGCGAAATCCTGTTTCCGCAGTTCGTTCATCGCGTATTGTAAGAGCTTAAAACAAGCTGTTTTGCCAGAACCGGTGAAGCCTACGAGCATTACACCGAAGCGAACATTGAAAGTCTCGAATAATTGTATTACTTTAGTCGTTAATTTCTCAACAGTCTGGAACCCGAATTCTTTACAACCTTTTTCAATCATTTGCGAAAGTGAGGAATAATCATCTTTTGGGATCAAAACATCCGGGAAAAGGTCTTCTATTAAAGCCTGGAAAAGAGGGATGTCTTCTTTAAGGAATTTTGGGATATTTGAATCTCGCATTGCTTTGATCAAAACGCCATCTTCATTGCTATTGGGATTGCTTCTTTTCAAAGAACCTGCCATTACAAGTACGCTTTTCACGGCTCGCATCCCGAAATCATAATGTTTTTGCTGTGAAAGCTGTTCAGAACTTAATTTATACAACTGGACCATTTTATTGCTTAAAACCTTGGAATTCTCAAATCCTTCGCTAAAAAGGATAATTTCTGCGATAAGGCGATAATCTGGTATCATCATGCTAACAGGTCTGAACAGAATCTTCAGATTATCTGGTAATTCCGTTCTTCCGGCATAACCTGGATTCATTGTGATAAACACTCCGAATCCTTCTTTCATGACAATCACATCATTCACAAAGAAGAATTTCTTCTCGCCTTTAAGATTCGCTTGTCTAATGATCAATAACTGCTGTGCTATCACTGAAAGAACCTCTATATCTATCCGATTAAACTCATCTAAGCAAGCCCAAGCCCCTTGTTGTGCTAATCCACTAAAGAGTCTTGCCATCATTTTATGCTCAATTTGTTCAGAACAGTTAAAAACAACACATAACATGCCTAAAGCCTTTGCTAAATCTTTTGTACTTTCAGTCTTACCAGTGCCTGCAGGACCTGCTGGGGAAGCTCCAAGCTTGATATTCAAGGCTCCTGTGATAGTAATCCAACAACGGTCTGTTAAAGGAGTTATGACTAAACGAGTGGTAGCCCCCATATACTCATAACCGTATCGCAGTTTCGCGTTGATTTGCGAAACGTAGATATTCTCTTTTTCTAAAGTTTCATCCCAATAGTATCGCAATTGCTGTTGCCATTGGAAATCATTTTTAGAACTCACGTTTTCATTGGTAAGAGTCTCGATGATATCCCTTGCGTGAACGTCTTGGGTGATTAAAGCCACAATAATTCGATGCTTTATAGCGTTTAAATCCTCACGGACTAATTCGGTTAATTGTGATAATTGCACGAAATTTATCTGGAACCATTCGGCTAAAGAATTGACGTTTTCATTCATTTGATCAAGAAAATACTCGGTAGTAGAACACCAAGAAGTATGTGAAATAGTGGCAACTACCTGTCCTGGATGCTCTAAAACCCATTTTTTCCTCTCTTTTATCTCAATTTCGTTCCTTCCAATCTTCATTCTTTTACCAATGGACTCTCGCATTTGATCTTGTACGAGATTTAGCCAGTGCTCAATATCACAGGAACGAATAGAGACTGCTTTATTGAAATCCACCTTCTCACCTTCACCGGAAACCATGCCTAAAATCAAAGAGGATTTCGGGTCTTCACCTGTGTTTAAACGGTAGATATTATCGAAACATTTCTTCATATGCTTCTGAATCTCAGGCAAATTCATCGCGTTTGCAAGGATTTCAAGCAATTCATCATTAGAAAGGAAGTAAAATCTCGGGAAATTGCTGCGTTTTAGCTCTAAATAGTTCTCTAAAGCCTTTTGTATTTGATTTAAGGTTTCTTTGTGTTTTTTGAACATTTTGCCGATATCGGGAGTTAAGCACTTATGCACTGTGCGAAACTGATAGGTTTTTCGCATTTGACTGCGAAAACTTTTATCGACGACCTCGAATTGTGAGCTTTCGTTCTGTAATTTCTTCTTTATATCCTGTGCGTCGAAGATATTTTCTAAATAAATCCAATTCTTTTGACAAATCAGCCAATCGTCAATGCTTTCTTGTGCATAGAGCAGTTTCCTATGTAATTCTTCAGCTTTTATCCGTAAATTCTTCAGATATCGAGATCCTAAGATGTTATTCAAAGCTGCTAAAGCCTCGTCTAAACTCATGAAAAGCTCATCGATTTCATTCAGAACATATAATTCCTTTGTTTTCTCACTTTTATAGGGAAGAACTGAGAATTCTAATAAAAGCCACTTATTCAATATTTCATCAAATTCTCTTTCTAAAACCGCTTCTTGGGTAGATTGCATTGAAATCTCTTGGATTTCGTTCATGAATTTCCCCACATTTAGATCCATTAAGGCTTTTAGTGACATTTCTTCAATGTTTTCGAGGCCAGGGATCAGTTCTTTTATCTCTTTCCAATGAGATTCTTTCAGGTTTTTATTCCTTAAGGCGATTATCACAGGCATTGCGTCTTTAAAGTCAAATACAGAGCTTTTAAGCTCTTCTAATATTGGGTTCGGAGGGAGTTTCTTTTGTGCTCTTCTGATGATATTAGTGCAAAATTCAGCTTTTGACATGATTTCTTCAGGGTTTATAATAGAAAACTGACCATTTACCCAATTTCCTATCATATTTGACCAATCTTTGAGGCCTTTACACATCAAAAAGCGGATCTCCAGCTCTTCTTTCAAATTGCGAAGATCCTCAAGGCCGGAAACTTCGAGATTCAGGATCTTTTGAAAGTCTTGATAACGGTTTCCAGAGGTCTCCAATTTGTGGAATTCACTTTGTAATTTCTCTAAAGCTTCAATGGTAGAATCTTGAGAAGCTTCTTTATTGAGAAACTTCGGATCTTTCACCTACAATAACAAAACAAAAAAAGTTAAAAGATCTCATAAATAAAAAAACGATAAAAAACTGCTATAAATAAAAATATTATAAAAAAAATCATTTACTTGTTGATCAAGTTCATTAATAGCTTTTTCCAGCTCCGGTATCAATTGTCTTGAAATCTTCAAGGCATTGCTTTCCATGCCTTTTTCCAGATTCTCACTCACTGACCCTAGCGTCACCGCGAGATTTATGGCTAAATGATTGATATCCACGAGTAATTGATCATCTTCTTTCTTCATGTCTATGCTAAAATCCTTGAGAATGATCGAAATCTGATTCACGACATCTAATCTTTTTTTCACTCTAGGATATTCAAATTCTATTCTTTTTACTGAATTCCTTTGTTTTACAAATTCTTCCAGATTTCCTGAAGGAGCTTTCATAATAGCTGAGCTATTAATCATCCAATCCCTTAACTCTTTACTCCGAATTCTCATTTGTTCCGGCAAAATCTTCGCGAATTTCTTCAAAAGAAGCTCAGGTGATGGTAGAAGAATCTCGCGGATTTGTGAAGAATCAATGCGAAAAAGTCCTAAATCAGCTTGAAAAGGGATTTCAGTTTCGAGGAATTCCTTTTGATAATTCAAGAGATTCAGGGAGTTCTGTAAACTATCGGCTTCTCTTATAATCCTTGGGTTTCTGAAGATTTCCATATCAACTTTTGAATTTTCCCAGTATATCGTGAGGAATTCATTGAAGGATTCTAAGTATTTATCAGCTCTTTGAAAGGCTTCTTCAAGAATTGTCTTTAAAGACAGATTATAAGTCTCGAGGTCTTTCTGATCAAGAATTTCATTCAAATCGAGGAAATTCGTCTCAGGCATGTCCCAATCTCCACCGACCGTATCATCCCATTCTTCGAGAATGTTCAAATAAGGCGTCAATTCAATATGTCTACTCCATCGCTCGAAGACTTGTAACGATTTAAAGCCTTCTTCGATCGATTTCAAAAGGCCGGAAAGGAATTCGGAGAGATTTGGCTTGAGATTCAGCCAAATGCGATATAAATTCGGACAAATCAAACGCTGATATTTCTTGTTTTCGTCGTAAAGATCAAGGTCTTCTTCTTCTTCTTCTTCTTCTTCAGATTCTGGATTTTCGGAGATAATTGCCTTAGAAGAAAGGCTTATTGGCTTTAAAAAAACGTGGTAAAGTATGTTGAAGTTTGTATTAACGCTTTTTCCCAAAGGCGGAAGCAGGAATTCATTGAGAATTTGGGAATTCATCTGCGATTTTTCTATCGGTTTTTCAAAAGAATCCTCAATATTTAGATAAAATAACGGTTCATGATATTTCGAAGAGCCTTTTTGACATTTTTCACGATATATGAAATTTTCTTTGATTTTGATCAAATACCCCATTTCTTTTAAAAGATCGTCTATTGTGAGGACATACACGTTTTTCAGTGAATCCAAAGTGAGAAAATCGATCAAATAGGCGAATCGCATGAATTTACTGCATTCTTTACGTAATTCGCTTCGTTTCTCATAGGACAATTCCTCATCAAACCCCAGATTCTCATAAGCGGTTTCTTTTAAACGAAAGGCATTGCCGTTTTTCTTCTTTATTTCCTCAGCAAAAGGGTCTTTTTTATCAGAATCCTGTGTATTTCTCAGAATTTCAAGACTTTCTTTAAAGCAAATCCTCACGTTTTCTCTACATCTTTGCGAAAATTCCTTTATTTTTCCTTTGAGAATATCGCTTTTTTTCACTTGTTGTTCTTGAAATTCTTCGAGTTTCGGGATATCAGGACTAAAGCCATATTGTTGAGGCGTTATTTCTAAAAAACGAAGCTTTTCCATCTCCATACAAGAAGTCCTATGGGTAATAAGTGCTTGTCGGAACATGGGATTCAATACAAATAAACCTTCTTCCAAAGACTTCTTATGCTGGATTCGCTTGTGACGAATGATGTTTTTCTTCCACATTTTTAGCGTTTTCCACTTACGGAATTTCTTAAAGAATTTCAGGCTTTTTATGCGATCGTAAGTTTCTCGCTCTTTTAGCCAAAAAGCTAAAGGAATAAACTCATTAGGCTTTCCGTTCTCATAATGACAAAGACCTTTTTTACTGATGGTGAAAAAGTCCTTTAGGCCTTGTTCTTTGAGAACTTCATATTCGATCACCTCGAGGTTATAAGGGTCATCATCAGTCAACTCTTGATATAAATAAATGAATTCGTCGAGATTTGAGACGTTTTTCATTATTAATTCAATGTATTTATCAATTTTTGAAGGAGGACGTTGGAGAGGATCCCATTGAAAAGAAGTTCTTTTTAAAGGATTTTCATCGATTTGAAGAGTTTTTTGAAAAATTTGTAAAGATTTTTGAGGATTTGTCGAGGTTTTAATGGGTTTTGAGGGTAAATAACGGTGATCCATGGTTAATTTTCCGGACATTTTATCGAGTAAATATCGTGATTGTCGAGCTTCGAGATCGAATCCTGGGTTATTTTTCCGTAATTGTGACATAAAGGCTGAATTCTGAGTTCCATTGAAGAAATTCGAAGTTGTACTGAAGTTCAATCCGATGCTAAGACTTGCTGTGAAATTGGTTTCTAATGGAGGTAAATGTCTATTGATGGATTTTCGCATAGATTTTTCAGGAGATTCATCGTTTTCTTTGATAAAATCGATATTTTCTTCAAGTTTTTCGGAGATTTCGGAGGGTTTCGAACCTTTTGTGAAGAATTTAGTGGTTGTTTTGTGAAGAATTGAAGGCTGGGATTGATAAATTATTGGGATTAAGGATTGGTTCTTAGAAGAAACTCGAACAGAAAGAGGCTGTAGCCCTGGGAATGCAGGACCTGGCCTTTTGACACTGGGAAGAGTCTCCAAGGCGAAGCCTTGGTTACAAATACGAGCTTTTAGATCAAGACAGTTGGAGTTTCGACGGATTTTGTGAGGTTTTTTCGAAGTGGAACTATCCATTTTTGGTGTTTATTTTTTATTGAGAAAAATGTTGTTTTTTTAAGTAAAAAATTAAATAAAAAAAGTAAATTATGGAAAATTGTATTGAAATTTAATAAATAAATGTATTTTAATTTTAGTTTTTTAAAAGAAAAACAAAAAAACGTTCAACATAAATAAAAATTGAAAACTTTAAAAATAAATATTTTTCCATTTGTTTTTAAACTTTTCAAATAATTTAAAAAATTTTTTAGTTTATTTAAGCAAAAGCAATAAACTCTCTTTATCATTAATTTCCTGCGTTTTCAAGTTCCCTAATTCTTTCTCCAAGCCACCTTTCACGGAATTATATTTCATGGCCTCCATTGGCTTAACATCAGTTGGTCTCCAATAGATTAATACTAATTTTCCTTTGATGTCAATTACAAGGAATCGAGCTTCAGCTCCTAATGAATCCCATGGATTTTCTTTTGATTTGGTTTTTGCTTGCAATGTGATTTTTTTTCCGTCATAGGCAAGAATTAATCCATCATAATCAGCCTTCTTAACAGCCAAATCATTATAAGCTTGCATTGCTTCTTCAGTCAATTTATTGGTTGAGACTTTGCTCATGGCTTTCGCCTTTGAATCAATATCCATTATAATTTATTTTGGTTTTTAATTTTTTTTCTTTCTTTTTTATTGATAAATAAATTAAGGAAAAATGAATTATTATTTTGTTTTCAAAATACCAATTTTATTAATATTTTGAAAGAAATCTTGTAAAAATTTCTTCCATTCATTTTTCATGAACTTAAACTTATTCCCCGAATTTAAAGGCTATTTATCAAATTCGTCAAATCAATCCCCATACTATTTTCGTTTTCATCATATGCTTTTAAATAGTTTTTGAACTCTTTTTTTAACTTATCAAACTTCTTCCTTTCATTCACAAAATCATTTGACGTTGGGTAATAAATAGGATTTTCACCGAATTTCATTCCTCCGTTTTTCTCTCTTTTTTCTTGGGAATTTATCAATAAATTTTGTTCCCATTTATAATCGTTAATTTCTTTTAACATATTAAAAGTTAAAGAAATTGATTCATGAAAAAGTTCTTTAGTCATTGAACTAAAAATTTCATCGGGTCCTATTAAAAGCAAATCCTTAGAAGCTTTAAAGCAATCTTTCGTTCTTTCTGCATAAAATTCAGCTGCACCAAAACAAGTTTCATTATCCAATTGTCCAAATGAACATACTTTGAGAGCTGCTCCAAATATGCCACTCGTTCCAGTTGCTATAAAAGCCAATGCCCCCGTTCCAGCAGCAGCTACCGCACCAACTTTTGTGCCAACAAACCCTACTGTTCCTAAAACACCAACCAAACCTGCTTTTATTACATCTAAGATTCTATCCGCAGCAAAAACTCCTGCCCTTGAAGTGGTTTGCAAAAAAGAAATCAGTGGTTTTCCATCAATTTTCCCGGAAATAATATCTCTCATGATTGCATCAGCTTCTTTTTCAAGAGCTCTTCTTCTAAAAACATGATGTTTATCGTATATATAATTTCTCCCACCAATGCCTGGTTTTCCATCTTTTCCAGCTGACCCATTAGTACCTTTTTTCCCTTTTTCTCTTTTTATGAGGTTGTTCAACTCATATACAATCAGTTCCCCTTCATTTCCCTCTAAACCACCTCTTCCTCCTTTTCCAGCATCTCCACCTGCCTTTCCCTTTTCAGCAGAATATATTGTGATATCTTCATGCTCACTGTACAAAACCTCAGTTTTCACAATCTTAGTCGAAAATTCTTTATAGTCAAAATTTTCAGAACCACCATCAGCTCCATCATAGCCATTTCCTCCTTCTTGGCCATCACCGCCTTCTCCACCCTCTGTGTAAATTCTTAATCTATCCAATCCAATAAAAACCTCTCCCATTCCATAAAAACTACCACCATTTTCTCCTGGTTTTCCGTTATCTCCTACTTTACCTATGCCAGCCTTCTTAATTTTTGGTCCTTTCGATCCTGAAAGATTGATACTAAATTCATTAATAATCTCCCATTTTTTTGCATAAATCAATAAGATTGTTCCATTTATAACTATATCACAATCAATAATAAATTTATTGAGTGCATATATGATAATTCGCTTTTTCCCCTTTAGATCCTTGAGTATTTTTGATAAAACCACGAAGTTTCCGATAAGAATAAAATCCTCATCTCTTTGAAACTTATGAAGTTTTTTTATCTCACCAAAAACAGTGTTGATTTCCTGAATTCTCAATAAATATTGAGAAGAATCAGATGGCTCGAATTCATTGGGATTTTCTATTGAAAATATGTTTCTCAAGGTATTTAAGAAATTATTGCTGTCTAATACATCGAAATTCCTATTTATAAGAGAGGAATATGTTATCGAATCTTCATAAATCTTTTCCTTCAAGATATTGTACCATTTTTTCTCATTTAAGAATTCATTTGATAATTCCTCGATTTCTCGACGTTCAGCTAAAATGCATTCTTTGAAAAAATTGAATTTTTCAAAAGTATTGGTCGCCAATTGTAATTTCTCATTTATTTTTTTCTTATCTTGTTTTTCTTTATAATAACTCTTTTTCATCTCCATCAATTTCTCTTGCAAAAAAAGGATAATTTCTGGACTAAACGGCATATTTAATTTAGCATCCTTCGTCTGAAGAGGTGATAATCCCATTATTGTTCGCAATATATTGTCTTTGTCTTCCTTTTGTTTCTCAGAAGAATCAGTTAATCGAAAAATCTCTATTCGATTTTTTTCTAAAATATATTTGAGAATTCTGCTTTTTGGGTTTAAATTTTTTAAAAGTTGAGTTTTTAGAAAATCTCGGTTTCCTCTATCTTTGACCTTTGTAATCACAATACAAATTGAATCTAAAAAATTAGGAAAGAACTTAAAAGTTGTTTCTAAATTTGTGATATTCTCTTCAAAAACTGAAGAGAAGCCTCTTTCGCCTAATTGCTTTATGTTTATAACCAAAACAATCCGACTGTTATCTGAATCTTTGAATGCCTTTTGGATCAAGCAGTTATTAAGAAAATTTTGATTAGCTTCAGGATCATGAAACCCTGGATGATCACAGAATGTTTGGTTTTCTATCTGCAAAAAAAGAGGGAATTTTGTAACAGAATTTATAGGATCAGAGTCAATCACTGATAGCCTCGCGTCAGCAAATAAGTGTAATAATGTGCTTTTGCCAAAACCTGATTGACCTAATAGGTGAATAACTGAGTTTTTGTTGATGTTCGAATTTTTTTCATATTCATTTTTTAATTTTACATAATTCTCATGAATTTGCTCGATGTTTAAGTCTATGTCGTTTTGCATGATGGTAAAAATAAAGAATTCTTTTGCAATTATATTTTATCAAGAACCAAGTTGATTTTTATCGAATAATTACTTTACATAGAAAAAATTCTTTAAAGAATTTTTTATTTAAGAACATTAAAGAATTAATTTTTTTAATTCTTTAAAAATTAAATAAAAAGAAAAAAAGGAAAATTTTTTTTTTTAAAAAAATATCAAAACTTATCTGTTTCAGTATTATTTTTTTTATTAATTTAAACCATAGCAAGTCCATCTTCCATATCCTTCAGCAAATCCTCAATGCTTTCAATACCCATGCTAATCCTAACCAAATTATCCTCAATTCCTATTTTTTTCCTAACTTCTATTGGAACTGACGCATGAGTCATTATCGCCGGCACTTGTATCAAGCTTTCCACTCCTCCGAGACTTTCAGCACAAACGAAAATCCTCAAACTCTTGCATAGTCTCTTTACCGCATCAAGGTCTCCCTTCACATATATTGAAATCATTCCTCCAAAACCCCTCATTTGTTTCCTGGCGATATCATGTCCAGGATGTGATTTAAGCCCTGGATATAGAACTTTTTCGATTTTCTCATGAGTATTTAAGTATTCTGCCATTATTTGTGCGTTTTTACAGTGTTCTTCCATTCTAAGCTTCAAGGTCTTTATGCCTCTTAAAGCCAAATAGCACTCAAAAGGTGAAGGAATCCCTCCAAAGCTCTTCTGTACAAAGAAGAGTTTGTCTCTCAGCTCGGTGTCGTTAAGAGTCAAAGTCCCCATAATCACATCACAATGACCTCCTATGTATTTTGTGCAGGAATTCATACAAATATCAGCTCCTAACAACAAAGGAGACTGCAAATAAGGACTCGCGAAGGTGTTATCCACCAAAGACAAAATATTGTGTTTTTTAGCCCAAAGACAAAGTTTCTCAATATCGCATATTTTCATTGTAGGATTCGTAGGAGTCTCGATGATCAAAAGTCTCGTAGCTGGGGTTCTCGCCTTTTCTACGCTGTCTAAATCAGTCAAATCAACAAAATCTACACTGATATTACATCGTTTCGTGGCTATTTCCCTCAAATACCTCTGTGTGCCTCCATAGACATCATCACAACAAATAATATGATCCCTAGCTGTCAAACAAAGACAAACACAGGTCAAAGCTGCACATCCACTCCCAAAACTCAGCCCATGTTTCGCATGCTCTAATGCAGCCATACATTCATCAAAAGCCGTTCGTGTTGGGTTACCACATCGGGAATAATCGTACGATGAATAGAGAGACCCTGGCTCTTTTTGGGCATATGTAGTGGAGAGATAGATAGGGGTGTTGATTGCTCCATGGACTGAGTCGATCGACTGACCAGAATGGATCGCTTTTGTAGAAAAACTGTAGTGGGGATCGATTGGAGACTTCTCGATAGAAGAGATGAAAGAGGAGTAACGGTTAAAGGTAACGGACTCGAGAGTGTATTCAGATTTGTTGTTTTGCATTTTTTATAATATTTTCTCGGTTTTTTTAGATTTTTTTATTATTTGGAATTGGGCCCTTTTTTTTAAATATCTTTGTGAGATTTTGGTTTTTTATTGTATATATTTTATTTTTTGTTTTCAATAAAAAAATGCAATAAAAAATTCAAATAAAAAATTCAATAAAAAAATTCAATAAAAAAATTCAATAAAAATTAATCAAAAAAATCTCCTTCACAATCAGAATCAATTGAATTTATCACAAATTCCTCTTGTTCCTCGCCCAGTCTTTCTTTCACCTCCATTAAATTCATCAATCTCTTCACAAACAACCAAATCAACACTCCTCCTCCATTTCCTTCCTCAATTCTTGTCAAAATCCTCTGTAATTCCTTAAAGAACTTCTCATACAATTCGTTCTGATCAATTTCTTGTGACAATTCTTCAGTAACTCCTTTAATAATCTCGCAAATCCCCTTTATAATTTCCTCATCTTTTGTCATAAAATCCTTATTTTCTTCCTGTTTTTTTAGCATTTCCCCAACGATTTTCACGATATTCCTTTTAAATCCAGGTTTTTTCACAGGTGAATCCATAAAATCCTCTTTTTCTTCGAAAAAATGATCAAAATCCTGAAAATCACTCATATTATTAGACTTTTTATCATAAAAACAAGGCTTTTTCCTCATAATTTTCTTCTTTAAAGTAAAGGAAAATTCAAGATCTTCTTTTGTCATAAAATCCAGTAAAAACGCCTTACAATTGGATAAAGTCTCATTGATTTCCGTCTCTTGCGGTCCAAATGTCCTTAAAATACCATTAAATCCTAGCCAATTTCTTAAAAAAACCTGATTTTTCGCATATTTCTTCAGAATTTCTTCGAATTCGTGATAAAAAGCCTGAATTTCACCACGAAGACAGTCTTTTAAATTGGTTA